>Ga0208487_1000046_pt1 | contig 27074 bp, 40 predicted proteins | sample LakMenEpi21Sep12_FD_150723 | JGI IMG/M metagenome (GOLD analysis project Ga0208487, IMG submission 150723) | Freshwater microbial communities from Lake Mendota, WI - 21SEP2012 deep hole epilimnion (SPAdes) | ecosystem: Environmental > Aquatic > Freshwater > Lake > Epilimnion/Euphotic zone ...
TCAAAGAGAACACGAGCAGCGCGAAGGTTCACAGACGGATCCAACAAGTCCCGACACAGAGACAGCACCCCGACATCCTGCAAGTAGCCATGCCCCGTGTACTCCGACGGGCGACACCAATACGAATTCACCTGAGTGAGTCCGGAGTCCCAAGAGCGCACAGCAGAGCACCGGACATACCGAGCGAAGCGCGAAGGCTTGCAGTCACGGTGCGACTTGCCGCTGCGGTAGTTCCAACCGATCGCGCGCGGCTGGCATTTCGACTCGCGATACATGATGAAGTCCAGCACGCGAAGGTCGCTGCGCTTCCAGCCAGCCTTCAGAGCAGCACGATGCCACTGGTCGCACCAACCCTGAGCAGGCCGATGAGCAGCAGTCGCTGGTGCAACTGGAATGAGCATGCCAACGACAAGTACGGCAATGAGAAATAAACGCTTCATGAGAAACTCCTTCGGTTAAACAGCGACGCGGTCGCCGGTCACGCATTCCGAGTGCGTGTCTAATTTCCAGCAGCAAGCGTGCGCCGGAATTCAACTAAGAAACTTTCGAGGTGCTCCTGAACCCCCGTAGGCCTTCCTTGGATGTATTCGAGGATAGCCGCATCGTCATTACCGAGGCGAACCATCACACAGATTTGAGATTCGCTGTTCGCCTTTTCAGTTTTCCACGGATCCCTTACGGCATGAACAGCAGCCGTCTCCCCAACAGAGTCATCGAGCCATCGCTGCTGCCGTAACCAAGTAGCAGGGTGAGCGATGAACTTTGGATCCGTTGCTGACTTCGCGTAACGACTGACAGCAGCAAGGACAGCATCAACAGCCGGTGCATCATCGCGCTTCATGATTCGCTCCCAAGCGGAGAGAGCAGCAGCACGAGCAACGCGGCGTGGGTACGCCTTCCAGAATTGGTCAAATGAATTCACAAGTTCTAATGACGGTTCATGACGGTTCTTTATATAGGTACGAGAATGCGCGGAGTGCACCTTTTCCGGCGTTGAAGTTTCCCCATTTTCTAAAACCCCGTTTGTAGTTACCCCTTTACGAAGCAGGCGATACTGCGCACGATGACCGCGCCCCGATCCGTTCGAGACGACTTCAAGCAGACCATCACGCTGCAAGTCACGAAGTCCGAGCCGCACCCAAGTCACTGAGCAGCGAGCCTTCCGCGCGAGCGTGGGCTGCGACGGCCAGCATTCACCTTCATCGTTTGCGAAGTCGGCAAGAGCAAGGTGCAGCAGCAGACGCTCCCCCTTGAACGGAGACTGATCCCACACATACGAGATCCAACGAACACTCACTCGCCTAACCCCATTTCGAGAACAGCAGCAGCAACAGCCTGCACCTGCGAGAGACGACACAAGACAAGTCCGTCACGGATGTCATCGGGCATGGCAACCATCACGAAAGGTCGGTTGTCCGCGATTGCGCGAGCAGCATCAGACTGCGCTTCGGCCAACTTGAACCGAGTCCAAATGGGGCTGACTTGCTTACCGGCTTTGATTTCGACGCGCACTTCACCGCCCCAATGCTCCTCATGGCGAGAGTTAACGCCGGTGATGCCTAGTTGCTTTCGAGCGCGGCGTGCTTTGGAGTCGCCCTTAGCGCGGTTTCGTTTGCCACGAGCGACGGGATCGCCACAGCCAGCAATGCGCCGCTTGCCATCACGAGCAACTCGACCAAGCGTGCCGTACTTCGGACATTCATCCCCAAGGGTGCAGCGGTCGCGGTCGCCTTCGCATTCGGCCTTCGGCTTCAGATTGGATTCAGTCATCACGCTGCTCCTTGCTGATTTCGTAGTTGAAGTGTTCGAAGCCGCAAGTGCACATACACGCGCCACGACAGCCATCAATGCACTTACCGCCAGCAAACTTGAATGCGGCCTTGCCGATTCGCTTCCAGCGTTCAAGTTCGCTGCGCACCTGTCGCAATTCCATCATCAAGTCATCGATGTGGTCTTTCATTGTTCCTTCATCAGCCATTGCATGACTCCTTTACCTTTGAGATTCGTTCTTCGATTGCTTCGCAATACTTCGCGCTGACTTCAGCACCCAAGTAGCGACGGCCAGTCCTGAGAGCAGCGACTGCAGTCGTGCCGGAACCCATGAATGGATCCAGAACGACATCGCCAACCTTCGACCAAGACAGAATGTGGTCAACAGCCAACTGCTCCGGAAAGGGTGCAGGGTGGTCTACGCCGTTGAAACTTGTCGTGTACTTCCAGATGTTCGTTCGAGGTGAGAATTCCGGAACGGGGTTCTTCAACTTGCCAGAGAAGTCCTTATGGCCTGCCCACTTATTAGGTTTGTCGCATAGCAACTCCGCGCATGGCGAACCTTTCGAGAGCACGAACATGTACTCAAAGATTTGTGTGTAGCGGTTCGATCCACGGCGAGCAGGGAAAGTGGAACTGTTCTTCTCAAAGAGCATCGTGTCATGGATGTTCAGCCCTAGCGATTGGAAGAACAATGCCTGCCTAAAACTGGTTCCGGTTTCGCTTCCTTTGACGACAGAGTCGCCAACCACCCACACAATGACTGCGTGCTGTTTGATGACGCGCGCCAGTTCGGTTGCGATTTCTTCGAACAGGAAAGTGAACCCTTCATAGTCGCGAAGGTTGTCATACGGCGGCGAAGTAAGAACCATGTCGATGGATTCGGGTTCGAGACTGCGAAGCAAGTCAAGACAGTCGCCATGCAGCACCTGGTTACTTTCCATGACGCTGGCCTAACCAAGCACCGAGAACAAGCATCAAGAATGAATGACTGCAGAAGTAGATGAATTCAATCACGACGCTTCACTCCCCTGAGAATTAGATCCACGCGACGATGTCCATCGGGGCATTGAGTGTCCACAAGGGCAGCCATGTCGGACTGCACCGTGAAGTCAAAGTCACCAAGATGCCATCCGTAATTGAATGCGTGGTCACGAACAGAACGCTCCAAGGAAGCATTGATGTTTTCCTTTTGCAGTGCGTCAACAGGCAAGTAGTACATGAAGCCGAAGTCAGGCATTCTCGATCCTTTGCTTGATGCGTTTGTAAACGCGCGGATGGTTCACCCTTAGGTAGAGAGCACAGGCGGTGTTCAACTCCGACTGCCTGCGCGCTTCTTCGCGTTCGCGATTGACATCGCCTGCTCGATACCTTCGGAGATAGGTGGCATTAGCAAAGACGCATTCTGTGCACCGGCAAAGTTCGTATGTGTACCGGCTGCGTGTTCCATGTTCAGCCATCGATGGCCTCCTCATTTAGTTTCATTTCATTTGCCTCCTTGGGCATTGTTTGTGCGTGCAGAACGCGCGCGGTTGTGACGAAGCGTCACCCTTTCGCTTGGTGTCATTCCACCAAAGACTCCATACCGATCTGAGAAGTCGTCAAGGCCAATGACCAACTGCAGACATTCATCACGGACATCGCAACGACGGCAGACGGCCATCGCCATGTCCCATTTGTCGTCACAGTTTCCATCTGGAAAGAATATGTCCAATGGCTCCCCAAGACAGGCGGCATCCTTTCTCCAGTCCTTCATAGCGACTGCACATCCCACAGAGCAGAGCGCAACGCTTCGAGAGAGTCGCGATCGGTTCCGTCAAACTTCAAGACAAGAGCAGCAGCATCGACAACTCGATCCAAGGCTTCCTTACGCGCGGTCGATTTGGTTTTGACTGGTTCATCAAAACGCTGTTCTGGTTCGTAGCAATTCTTGTACGAGGAATACACATACACATGGCATCGGTCGCGTTGGGCTTTGGTTGCAAACACGCGCCCACTTTTATGCAGCACCGAAAGACAGCCAGATATCTGGCCATGATGCAGACCGAGACTGGAACCTAACTCCTTCCATGTTGCACCTTGAGCACCGAGAGAGAACAAGTGCGTGAGAACAGACAAGGCGCGATCAGAGACAACGCCATCCAGTCGCTCACGGTTGGCGCGTTCAACTGAAGCAGGGCGGTCAACATGACCGGCAGATCCGTTATAGGGGAACAGCGTGTCCATTACTGGCCATCCTTCTTTTCGATAAGAGCCTTGATGACGGCTGATGCTTCGCGGCTTTCCAAGTCCACAAGAGCAGCGACATCACGACCGGCAGCCTTCGAGACGAATTCAATGTCGGTGCTGGTTTCACGGATTAACTTATTCATCAGGTTGATTTGGGCAGCAGACGGTGAACCACCGGATGCCTGACGCGGTGCACCATCGCCAGCAGCAGAACCAACCTTCGGTCTATTGCTTGGCTGCTTCGCCGGTGCTGCAGAACGCCCACTTGGTGCAGGCGGCAAGTCATCAAAGTGCTCCTCGCGTGGTGCTTGTTCAGCGCGACGGTTTCGCACTTCGTCAAGGCTTGCAATTTTCTTAGAGTCCGCTGCAAGAGCAGCAAGGATGGCACGCCCCCAAGCACTGGTCTCCGCATTCATAACTTCCGAATCGCGAGTAAAGGAAGTCTTACCGACTGCAGGTTCAGCAGCGACAGCGATGGCTGGCATCGGGTCATCGGGTGCACGATACGCGGCAGCGACATAGACGATGAATTCACGACCGCCTATCTCCTGAATGGTGAACGGCTGCGATGGATCCGCTGGCCGCAAACAGCCAGTCGGGTACGCCGCCTTGAACAGACGAAGTCGCTCCGCGACATCTACATAGTCTTCAGCAAAGGCCATGATTATTCTCCTTCTTTCATTGTGTTGATGAGAACGCGCATCACGCGAAACGGTGCACCGTTGACGGTGAACTGGTCGCGCAATTCAGGGTGGGCAGCAATAAGCGAGCGAGTGTCAAGTCGAGACTTGCCGCCTTGCTGCTTCCACGAGACGACATCCATGCCGCCAATAGAACCGATTTCATTTCCACCAAGTAAACGAGCAAGCGCATCCTTGGCGTGTTCTTCTTCCTGCTCGGCAGATTTGCGAAGGCCACGAGCGAGCACCAATTGTTCGACAAGGGACAAGGCATCGCTTGGTAGTTCGATGCGGCTTGGTTCAGCCTTGGTGAGCGTTGCGATTTGGTCGGCAGAGAAGTCGTCAAGCGTTGGTGGCATTTCGCCAGAGTCCACTAGCGCACCGAAGATTTCTGATTCTTCAAGCAGGGCATCAATGGCTTCGGGCTTGTCGGGTGTTTCGATGACGGAGAGACGCTGGTCGCGATCGAGCACGACGAAGAACACAGGCGCGCCGGTCACGAGTGTTTGTGCCCATGCCTGCCAGAGCCATTCTGGTGGCAAGTCATCAGCGTTCGAGACGCGGTAGCGCGTGGTCGTTTTCGCTTCGATGACAACAGCCGGATCCATTTCATCATCAACGCCATCCAGCGAGATGCGGAAACGGTCGCGGCAGTACATCAAGTCTGGAGTGACAACAGAGATACCGAGCACGCGCCCTGCTTCAGCCACGAGAGCAGGCTCAAGGACATTGCCGCGATGGAACACGGGGTTACTTTCCTGCACGACAGGCCGCTGCACTTTGTCCACGAACAAGTCGCCGCGAGATTTGTACGGCGATGCGTTCATGAGAGCAGGCGCGTCGCTTGCCCCAAAGACAACGCGGTCATGTTCATCACGCCAACGGGCAACAAGCCAGTCCTCGGATCCGTGGGTGGGCTTTGGAATTGTTTTCATCATGTTTGCTCCTTCTAAATAAATATGACGAACGGGTGTGTCAAGGTCGCGGTGGTTCCGCAAGAAAGACGACGACTTCAGATTGATAACGCCTGACCATGTCGAGGACAGGCTCCAGATACCGAGACTGAATGAGCACTTCTCCATCAAGATTGTCGCGTGCGATCCAGACGCGCGGAATGGGAACGCCAGCGAACGAGGAAAGTTCAGATGAGCGCAACTGCTCCACATCGGGTACATGTTCGTAGACAGCAAAGTGAATCACTTTGATGCCACGCGGTCGGCTTTGGGATTTCGAGCCAGCCAGACTCCCCTTCGGGTTTTCGAGAGCAATTGCGGCCGGTCAGCAATGAAGCGACGCGCATGACCAACGGAGATACCGAGACGGTCACAGACATCAGTCACGGTCACTTCCGCGCCAGCGTTCTGTTCAAGCCACGACTCAAACGACGCGACGCGCTGGTGCTTTTCCATTGACGGCTGCGATGCATGAGCACCGGCCAGCAACTCTTCAATGACGGCGTACGGAACTTCCCTGACCACCCTGAACGGGACATTGGCGATCCATGCAGGCCGCCCATACTCCGCGATGGCAGCGCGCACTTGTTCAACTGGAGTCATCGCCTGCCCCTTCGCCTTGACGGGAACGATTCAAACTGCTGGATGCTGTTGATTGCCAACTCCCAATGCATGTCACAGAAGTTGCCACCTTCCATCATCTCGCCAGCGACGACGCTCCAGAGGGTGCGGTAACAGACTGCACCTGAACAGGCTTCGGTGTGCGGATCGCCATCCATGCTGCATTCGTTCGTCACGACTGCACCCACCGATCGCACAAGGCCAACAGAGACACTTTCATGTTGACATGGTTAGCGGCAGTCCACGACTCACCGAGAACCAACTTGATGACTTCATCCACAGCGAGCAGCAACTGGTCACGCTTCTCGATTTCAGCGATTGAACGCTCCATCACATCCCTCCTTCTTCTTGGCAGAACGGACACCACTCCACGCTATGCATGCGCCATGCACCAAGACGCTGCTTGTTGCTGTCCTGCAGGATTCCGCAACCGACGACAACGCCATCGGAATTCTTATGCTCACAGTAGAGAGCCCACTTGCCGCCATCTTCAGGACAGTCGGCCAACACGACGACAGACACGAGCCCCATCACTTGACCTCCACGCGGTCGGCGTAACGGACAGCAACTGCCTGCACGAATTCAGCGACAAGTTCACCGTTGAAGCGGTCATCGATTGTTGATTCACAGACGAACTTACGCTGGTCGAGAGTGGTGACTAAGACGCGGATGCTTGAGCATTCGATGTCTTGCTGGTGAATCCAGACATGCATGCCAGCAATGTCGAACGACGCGTAGTAGCCACCATCGCGGTGAGGGGCAGGTGCGGCGTTTGGAATTTCGAGCATTTCAGCAATGTCCGAGAGTAGGTAGCGGTTCATTTGGTTTCCCTTTCGTAAGCGGCGCAACGGCCGATAGAGACATCTGAACATAGGTTCGGGCACGAGTCAAGTCATAAACGCGAGATTTCTGGAATTTCTTTCAGAGGCCGCCAGAGGCCGCCAGACAGGGAGACGGCTCCCACAGGGCAACAGAGACGACAAGAGGCCTTAGAAGGCCGCACAGAGGCCATACGCGGCAGCGAGCGCGGCCACCGCCCAAGATGACCGCGCCCTACCGCCAGCCACCGGAGAAGGGGACAGTGGCCAGACTTAGCAGAGTACCTGCATGGACTCGACCATCGCGACAGGGATGGCGAGCACCGAGTCAACATGAGTCAAGTCATCATGCGACTGCGCCACGACAACATGGTCGGCCTTGGCATCAGGAACAAGGAACCCAACCGAGTCAATGACGCGCGGATCCGGATCGATGTCTTCGACCGCCATCCACGAGTCACATTCAGAATGAGCATCGCGCCATTTCACCCTGACAATTTGCATCGCCTACCATCCTTCGCGTTTGCGATCGAGAGAGAACACTGGTGCCTGAATTGTTACGCCGCGCTCCGGCGTGACGATTGCCAGAGCCTGCTGCGGTTGTTCGAAACTGAAGTTGTTGATGAACGCGTATTCGTCGTAGCCCTTCAACGAACCGTTGACGATGAGAGACGGGGTCGAAAGATACTGATGCCAGTGCCCCATCCACAGAGTCGAGAACGATTGTCCGGTTGCCATGTACCGCTGTTGCTTTCGAGCACGCAAGCGCATCACTGGTGGGTAGATGCCACCGATGCCGCCGCCGCCGGATGCTTGGTCGCCATGAGTCATCAACATGCCATGACCGTAAATGTTCACGAGAACATCGGCCGATTCCGGAACTTGGAAAGTGAACCGCTTGTCATTAGCGAAGTGACGCTCGATCATCTTTGACAACAGCCAGTCAAAGTTTGTGCGCGCGCGCAACTTCATGCGTGGCTTACGAGTCATGCGGCCGTGATTACCCATCACAGATGCAACATGGCATCGCTTGAATTCAGTCGCGAGAAGATCCAGAGCAGCAGCAACCTGCTCACTCCAGAACAGCAACGAACCCATCATGGAGTCTTCATTAGTCTGCGCTAGTTCTTCGTGGATGTCTCCAGAGAACAAGTCGCCACCAAGCAACACGGTGATGCCGTCATAGTCCATGCCAGCGATGTAATGCCGCGCCAACTTGACAACAGATTCAGTCCACTTGTTAAGACGAAGGACAGCGATTTGACGGTTGTACGCATTCAGGCCGTCAACTTCATCGGGCATCACGACTTCATCAAAGTGCGTGTCCGAGAGCATGACAACAAGTGTGGCTGCGCTTCGCTTTGGCTTCGCCGGTGCCAACCACTTTGGTGGTTGCAGAGATGCGCCTTCGGCCATGTCAATGACATCGAGAGCACGCTGCGCGCGTTCTAGTTCTTCCTTAAAACGGATTGCATCCTTGACAGCGGTGTCGCGTTCGCGTCGGGCTTTGACAACTTCAGAACGAGCAGCGACATCGGCTGCCTTTGAGAAGTCATCACTCAGGGACATAAGCAATTTCCCCACGACGGTAGCGAGTGATTGCATCAGCGCGTAATTGAATACCGCGTTGCTGCATTACGCGAGCAATGACGGCAGCAGGAATGCTGGAGTCTTGCAAGGCTTCGATTAGGTCAACGCGGTCTGCTTCCGGTAGCGATTCGAGAACACGCTCCAAGATTCCTTGCTTACCGCTACGAAGCGGTTGTGCCGCCGTTATCTCGTTCTTTAGTTCGCCCATTTGGATTCCCTTCAACATGCCACTGGATGTGTGAGTCAACCTTATCCTCAACACGAATGACTGCGCTATGAACCCATCCGAGTGCATCGACAACACGACCGTGATCGTCGCGGTTCTCTTTTCGCATCCGCTGAACTAACGCAATAGCCACGCTAGAAATAGCAGCCACCACAGCAGCGAGCACAACAGCAAGTCCCTGATCCATCGTTCACGCATCCATCTCACACATTGAGTATGGCTGGCTTCTTGTCACCAAGGCAATACTGCCAGTGCCATGCTTCAAACTCCGGTGACTTTGGATCCGAGCCTTGAAGATAGAACCCATACACGGGTGCGTTAGCGCACATCCACGCCAGTGCTTTAGGTGCAGACGAAAGAGAGACAGTGCCCTTGCGCTTCTTCGAGACGACACCAAGGTCGATTGCAAGTCCCCAACCATGATTCGATCCGGTCTTGCCTGATGGATCCGGCGCGGAACTTGGTGCCTTGCCCTTCTTCAGATACCAAGTGCGGCCATCGAACTTGCGAGTCACCTGCGGCTTACGCCCCTGATCCACGATTGAGTAACGGTCATTGAACATGGCAACGATTCCGGCGTACGGCCGGTAGTCACCGATGTTCTTCAGGGTGATGCCATCAGCAAGAGCAGCAGCGTAAAGAGCGTTGAATGCAACAGCAGCACCATCCCACATCTGACCGCCACAGTCAATAGGCGACAGCAGCGAGTCTGGAAGGCGGCCGTTCTTCTGCCCTGCTAACGCCTTTGGAAGAACCAACTTCTTGTACGGGTACACGAGAGCAGGCGCGCGCTTCAACTTCGCTGGAACAGCCATGACTAGATCGAGTCGTCGTGCTTCGAACGGTCAATGCCAAATGCAGAGTCGATTTCATCCTTGGTCAACTTGCCATCGGTGAGGCTTTTCGACAGGTCGTAAACGACAAGGGCAACAGCAGCACCACCGGCCTGCAACGCTTGAAACCACAGAGGGACAGAGACGGAGTCCGAGAACGCATCGATGACTCCAGTACCCGTGATGATACCAAGCGCGCTGGAGATGAACAGAGCCACCAACCGTGTCGCTACATCCTTGATCACTTTTGCATTCATTCCTTGTCTCCATTTCCAGCGATGAACAGCACCAAACTTATCAGCACCGCCATGCCACTTATCCAGAGGCCATGAGTACGCGTTGTGCCGGACAGCGTGATGAGCACCAACAGAGTGCCAGCCCATACCCAAACATTGTCCTGCAGAAATTGTTTCATCAGCGTCTCCTAGAACTTGATTGTGAACTTGGGCGCGGAATTGCAATGAAGAATACAGCAGAGACAGCGACAACAGTTCTGCGTTGCGCGACAGAGATTGTCGATCCAGCAGGGACAACATCATCGTGAGTGCCGTCAAACAGATCCACTTCTTCGGCAGGCGGCAAGGTTTCAGTCGGCAGGCTTGACGACGACTCGACTGGTTCCGGCGCGAGCGTGGTCGTGGTCATCAATTCGGTCGTGGTAGTCGGGACATTCGTAACGGCAACTGGATCGCGGCCAACAGCCGTAACAGTAGGAAGGTCGAGCGTGGTCGTGGTCATCCATACAGGGGACTCCGTAGTTGAGGGGACAGGAACGGCCGCTGTGGTCGTGCTCATTTCAGAGGTGGCGACAACAGGCAGCGTGGTGGAAGGCGGTTCAGACGGGCTTACAGGGGGCAATGCGGTGGTTGTGGAAGCGACAGCAGGCTCGACTGTTGAGAAGGCCGATGAAGGGACAACAGTCCAGTCCTGATTCAGACCATCCAACTGCCACCAAAGAGCGAAACAAGTACCACCGCCGCGTTCGTAGAACCACGCTTCGAGAGGCAGAGCAACGCCAGCAGGCAAGGACACAGTCTCCGAGTAGGAAACAGAGCATCCCTGATCCGCCCACCGGCCGAATTGAACCCCGTTGACATCCACCGCGCTGCCATCATCGCTGAAGATTGCGAAGCGAACAGAGGAAGTTTCAGCAGGCAGAGTGAGCCAGCCGGAGTAACGAAGCATGAAGTAGTCATCGCTGCACGATCCGAAAGAGACACCATCCCACATCTGGTCGATGTTCGGGTACACGCCAGAGCCGCATTCAGAGTACGCATCGACAGAGCGAGACGGAGTGCCGCCACTCCACGAGTAGCCAGTCACGGTCAACCCTTCAGTGGATGAAGCATCAGCCGTGGATCCGAAGAACGCCAGCAGCGCGGCAGGCAAGAACACAAGCCAGCGTCGCATTAGAACAGGAATGCAGGGTCAGACTTCAGCCCTGCTAATAATTCCTTCTTCACGCTCCACGCTTTTAGTTTCACCTTGACGAACCCCACCATGCTGGCGTGCCTTTCGTGCAGGGAGTCCAGATGAGAAATGAATTCATCGTAAGAGTCCATGCTTATTGCATCAGGCTCACCTAAGAACCGCGCCACCATTCGACGCTCCTGCTCCGCGAACATCTCCGCTTCTGCAGCGAGAACATCATCAAGATTGGCGACAGCCGGATTGGTCGCCACAAGTGCACTTAAAGTCATGAACGACATGGTCTGCTTGACAAGCATCGCAAGTTCGTCGCTGATTGGTTCAACTTGGTCGGGGCGACGGCGCGCGGCTGTGCTTCCACCAAGGAAGTTAGATACCTGCATTGGAGACTGCGAAGCAGCAATGGATGCAGCAAGGTCATCAGACAAGACAACAGACTCGATTAGTTCAGCAGCGCGTGCAGCAGGCAACTGGTCGCTGTTGAAAGGCGGCCGTGACAACTGCGCCCATTCCCACATGAGACGGAACGCTTCAGAAAGAGTGCGCGCGGCGGTTGGTGCGATCATGTTATTCACGGTGAATTCGACAAGGTCGTCATCATCGGTCATGTGGATGAACAGCAAGTGCGCAACGCCGTTGTGAGTCCAGATTGGTTCGTAGGTGATGAGTCGCTGAATGTCGGTGACAATGGGCGTGTCATCTGTCCCTTCTTCATCAAACAGGCGAGCACCATAAAACGAAGCATCGCAACGCCAGTCCTGCTGAGGAAGGGTGATGACTTTGGAATTGCAAAGAATAAAAATGCCATCAGAATTCGAGACAGGCAGACGGTAAAGAGGAAACACGCGCTCGAACAGTTGAAGGTTCACTACTTCGGTTTGTTCGGATTGAGTCGCGATGAGATTCAACTTGAGAGTGTGACGAAAGGCATCACGGAAACAGATAAGGATTTGACCGTTAGCCATGCGCGCAAGTTCATACTCCGCTTCATCAAGAACTTCTATGCCTTGCGGAGTTTCTCGATGCAGCGTGATTGCTTCATCGCCGTTAAGAACACGCAACAAGTAAAACGATTCGTTATGCCTTACGACATCAACACTAAACAACTTCATAATTATTCCTTCTAACTAAAGACATTCGCCGGTGCGTAATACTGAAAGTAGACCATGCCAGCGTTACCGTTGAAGTCACCGTTATGACTTCCACCGCCGCCGTAAGTATCCGAGAATGATCCTGGTGTGCCATTAGTGCCAGACGATGCATCGCCAGCACCACCGCCAGCACCACTACGCGACACTCCACCCTGAGACAGCGTCACTCCTGCTCCACCACTACCACCAACCAAAGTAAACGAATCGCCAGCACCACCAACAGCACCAGCACCACCGCCACCGCCGCGCGCCCATCCCGTGATGTTGCCACCCTTGTCAAATGCGCACTGAGCAGAACCGCCAGCGTTGCCGTTTCCAGATGTGCCACCTATGCCAATGCAGATATCAGAACTTCCGTAAAGGCCGCCAGCAACACTGATGTTGCCACCACCGAGAGAACCGCCAGCGTTGCCGTTAATCGCTGAGGCTGCACCGTTAGAAATGTATGCACCGCCAGCACCTACGACAACTTGAAGTCCACCGTTACCACCAACAGTCCTGCTCGATGTTTGGAAGAACGATCCACCACCGCCGCCAGATCCGAAACTGGATCCACCGCCACCGAACATCATGATGTTGTAAATGGAAGGCGTAAGTGCAGAGCCGCCAGTCGGAGTGATTGTAGGAATTGTGCCAGTGCGAGTGCCGGAATTGGGGAACCCAAGATCGAAAGTCTGCAAACTCCAAGTCGTGAAGTTGCCGGTGCTGTTTTGCGTTGTTGTTGTGCCTGAAGCATTGGTCGCCTTCACGCGCACAATGTGAGCAGCACCAACAGTAAGTCCCGTGAGGTTTGCATAAACAGCAACAGACTGCCCCGTTACCGGAGAGCCAGTCGCGGTCACCGGCGTACTCCAAGTAGATCCACCGTTCGTGCTTACTTCGAAAGTAACTGTGCTGCTTGCAAAGTTTGCGCTGATTGTCGCGTTCACCGTTGCGCGATTTTCGTTGAAGTTTGTAGTCGCATTCAGAACGACAGTCGGCAAGGCTGAAGTAACGAAAGAGACAGAACCACTCAAGGTCGTACCGATCGAGTTGGTCGCTTTGATTCGTGCGTAGTAAGTCGTACCAAGAGTCAAGCCAGACAACGACGCGCTAACCGAAACAGACTGCGCGGTCACCGGAGACGGAGATGCGGCAACTTCAGTGAAGGTCGAGAAGCCAGCATCGGTCGAATACTGAACGACAACAGCAGTGCTCGCGCCGTTCCAACTGACAGTGCCACCAACGGTCGCGGTTGTTCCGTTGCTGCTTCCACCGTTCGCCGTTCCGATTGTCGCTGATGGTGCGCCAGCGGCAGATGTGAAAGAGCCGGTGCTGCTGGTTGAAGAACCAAAAGAGTTAGTCACGCGGATTCGCACATAGTAAGTCGTCACTGGAGACAGGCCAGAGACGGCAGCAGTGATGTAACCATTCTCCGCAAGGGGCGACTGAGCAGCGGTCACCGTTGTGAAAGTGGTGAACGACGAACTGGTGCTGTAGTCAAAGACAGCGGTCGTGCTTCCACCGTTCGCAAACACGAAGCCTTCAAGAGTTGCGCTGCTTGAAGTGATACTGCTTGCACTAAGGACTGAAGCGGTCGGTGCATTTGCAGCCCATCGTGCGGATCCGGTCAATTGCGTACGCCAGACTCCTTCGGAACTTTCGTGATGAATGTGCTGAACAAGTAGACCTTGGGAAATTACAGAGCCGGATGGCGGCTGAATGTTCACAACGATTTTGTCGTTCAATTCAAGTTCAAGAGTGCTTGTCCAATTCGCGGTCGGAGACAGCACAACTTCAACAGGGCTGACCTTTGCATAAACAGACTTACCGCGAAGCAGCAACAGATCCGATAATGCCTTGGCATCAGAGAAGGCTGAAAGGTTCGTGCTGATTACTTGGTTTGATTCGCCGTACAACGACTGCGATGTTGAGTCAATGCTTGTGACAACAGCACCATCGGACATTTGACTGCCTATGCTGTTTCGCATTGAGTCGCCGTCATATTCGACCTGCGCATCAGTGCCAATTGCTAAACCGCCAGCACCGTAAGTCTCCTGCGTGTTTACCGAGCGTGATTGAGTGAACTGCTGCGTGCGCGAGTACAAGGTAAGAACACCGTTCTTAGCAACGAACAGAGGTGCGCCTTCGCTGTCGGCGGTCAACTGCAATTCACTAGCGGCAGCAGGTGCATCATCGGTGATTTTCAGAACAGAACCTGCCGGTGAAGCAGGCGTGGAAACAAGTCCACTTGGAAACAATGTCTCACCAATGATTCGAGAAACACGAGCAGAGGTCGTTTCTGGAATGTACGCGGTCGAGAACTTGTAAACATTCTGAATGACCGCCTGCGAGATGACGCTGTGCCAAACAATTAACTGCTGAATTTGTCCACCGCCGGTGTTGAACTGTTCGCCAAGTGGAATGTAGAAACTGCTACCACTGATAACACTTGTCCCCACTGCTACGCCGTCAAGGTAAAGAGCAAACGCCTTGCTCGAAACATTGAACGAGAACGAGATTAGGCGAGCAGCACCACCGTCAAATGTTCCCGTTGTGCTGAATTGGTAATACAAGCCAGAGTTGGCGTAGTCGTCAATGTAGATCACATACTTCGATGTTGACGAACTGAAGCCCATACTGAAAAAACAATTACCAACTTCTCCGAAATTGGTTGTGACATCAGGATCCAATACCGCCCACATTGAAACAGTGAATGAAGTCGCGCTGAGAGTAGATCCGTAAGCAGTAGCAGAACTAACGCCGCCTGTCCCTTGAATGGATGAATTGACAAGACCTTCAGCCAACTGCGAACTGTTAGTCGCCAAAGTTGTTGTCGTTAAGTTCAAAGGGACAGAACCCAAGTCAGACAACACGGTGCCGGATGTGAATGGATTTATCGGTTCGTCGCAAGGCCAGTAGTGGCGTGGCGAAGTAGACAAGATGTACTTACGACTCCAGTCCTGCGGAAGAAACATGGAACCCAATAACTGCATCGCATCAAAACAGGAAAGGGTGACTGTTGATTCCTTGCCAGCCTCACTCCACGACGGAGTGAACCCACTGATGAACCCACGAAATACATCCTTGATGGTTCCGTCATAGTTGGCGCGGATTCTGATTTGCTTTCGCGGTGTCAATTTCCCGTAGTAAATACCGGTCGTGTTGAACGGGTCGAACCGGCGGTCACGATTGTCCAAGACAACAGAGGCAGCACCGCTAAAGGTTCCCCAGTCATCCTGACGGCCACGATCCGATGAGAACGAACGACAACGGTCGCTGACATCAACCCAAGTGGGAGAGACGGCATAAGGCGAGTCGTCGAATGCGATCTCGACAATGGGCACAGGGTAAGCCATCGCTACGCCACTTTCAGATTGAGAGCACCAACACGACGCTGGTACGCCTGCAACGCATCCACAACAGACTTACCTATCGCAACCGGATCCCCAACGCCAGCCTGCACCGTGATGTAGACATCACCGCCAGAGGCAGCAGCGGCAGCAGACATTCCACCACTGCGCATCGCGTCATAGCGGTCGAGAGGCACAACTGCTTCTGCACCGCGTTCACCGATAACGCTGAGGGTCGCTTTCCCGACGATGCCGCCGTCTCCAAGTTTGGGGATTTCTGGAATGTCCGGTGCGTTTATTTTGATATCCGGTGCAGCCGGAACTTTGATAGTGAATTCAAGTAGGTCGTTAACTTTCCTAATGAGTCCGTTGATTAGGTCGATGAGTCCGTTGGTAAGACTTTTGCCTGCGGCCTTTGCGACATCGGCCATACCGATAGCCAGAGACTTACCGAGTGACGGAAGTGCTTTCAGCAATTCCCAAAACGCGATACCAAGACCGGCCACCAAGTCAACAGCAAGCGATCCAGTCCACGACACAAGAGCAGAAACGATCTTAGGCGTGGCCTTCAGGATTGCAGGAATGACATCGGTAAGGATTACTTCAACCAACTTGGCTGCAAGTTTGATGATTTCCTTTGGCAACTTGCGTACCGCTTCACCAACCCACTCCACAAGTGCATCACCGAGAAGGCGCGCCTTATCCAGAACGATGGGTAACGACTCCTGAATGTAGCCACCTAACTTCTCCGCAAATTCACCAAGACGGCGAGACAACTCCGGAAACGAGTCAATAACCCAATTGACAAGAGCACCGCCAACTTTGATGAATTCATCCACGACAACAGGCAACACTTCGTCGCGGATCCAAGTGTTCAGAGCGATGAGCAAGTCGCCCAATTTCGAGAGCATCGGAAAGATGTTCGGCTCGATCCAAGTCATGAACAACTCACCAAGTTTGCTGAGGCCATCGCGCAACATCGGCACACCGCTTTCAGACATCCAAGTCACTGCACCGTTGAACAACTCCTGCAATGAAGCAAGGACTGAAGGTGCCGCTTCAACTATCCCCTTACCCATGTCCTTGAAGGTTTGACCAAACCCCTTCTCCTCAACAGAGTCAGTAAAAGACTTCACAGCAGGCAGCACCGTTGTGCTCATCGCACTTGCGAAAGACTCCATCGCTGGCAGCAGCAACATACCTAACGCTTCTTCAGCGTTCCCGATGCCAACCTTCATCAGATCGAAGGCGGTCGCACTTGCGGCAGCAGTGCCACCAACCTGCGCTTCGACTTCAGCGAGAATGATTTTCTGCGCTTCAAGCGTTTTGCCTTGACCAACTAAGGACTTGATTTGTTCCTTTTGCGATTCAGTGAAGTCAACGCCGGAACGAGTCAAGGCGGTGATGCCCTTAATCGGATTTGATAACGCTTTACCTAACTGCTTAGCGGCAGCATCGGTAGAGCCAAAGACATTGCCCAAGTCAAGCGCGGCCATTGCAGCGCGGTCAAATACATTATTACCCTCGCCTGCTTCGTTCCTAACCTTCTTAAAGGTGAGCAACAAGTTGAGACTGGTCTGGATTGCTTCATCGTCAATGGCGGTCTTGTTCGAAAGAGTGGTCGCAAGATCGCCAACTTGCTTGGCGGTCATTCCGGCAGCAGAGCCGGTCGCCTTGATGATTGCTTCAGTCTGCTTCATCACCTTTTGTGATTCATAAGCAGCAGAGACGAAGCGCGATGCCATGTAGCCAGCAGAGACACCGATAGCACCAAGGCCAACAGCCATCTGCTTACCAAGGGAACCCATACGGGATCCAAGACGCTTGCCAGCAGACTCCGTCTCACCAAGAGCACCAACTGCGCCCTTAGCATTTCCGAGAATTTGCAGCGTTAATTTACGAGAGCCAGCCATAACGCACCGAGCCTAGTCGGGGAACGCATCCTTAAGAGCGCGACGCATCATCGATTCGTACACCATTTCTAGGTCTTTATAGTTTCGATTCACTCCGCGATACAGGAAGTAGTCCTTGCCCTTTGTAAAACGGTCAAATTGATTCCAGCCTTTTATGACGCGAGTCGCGCCGGACTTCGTGCGCGCCACTTTGATTTGACGGCCGCCTTCTTTCTGGGTCATGGTGCGGCCACGCTTGTCCACATACTGCTCCTCGATTTTGCGTACGACCTTTTCTATGTCTTCACCTTCGCGTACACGAGTAGCGCGTGACCTTTTGCCTTGACGCTTGTTCTTAATGATGCGGCGAACATCACGGTCAGATCCGAAGTTTGCACCACCGAAGTAGGGAACGGTCTTATCGCCACCAACGACATACACGCCGTAGCCACGCCGCAACGAAGTCAAAGTCTTAGCAGCAGACTCGCGTTGTTTGTTTCCTTGCGCTTCAGCCCTTGCCCATTTGATAACAGCAAGACCGGCGCGGTAGTTCGCTTCACGAAGTAACTCCTCACCGGAACCATCTTCGGTCGCTTTGCGTATTTCACGACGAAAGGCAGACAGGCCGACAACTTCAACCTTGCCGTAGTCCTTTGCCATTATCGCCTCCTAGATGCTTCTGCCCGTTTACGAAGGTAGCGGATCATTGCATCAATGATTTCTTCTGATTCACACAGCAGAACAGAGGGTGCAATTCCTGTCTCGCATGCAACAGCAACGATTAGGTCATGCGCTTCTAGATTGAGTGTGCTTTTCCCTCATCATCATCCAGCAACGAAATGTCATCAACAGATGAAACGAAGTCCGGATCGAATGATTTAGTTGTTAAACCTTGACGACGCATTGATGCCCAAGCGAGCCATGCAAGGTCGGTCAGTTTCACTTCCTGTTCAAACTTTGCAACAGAGCGATTCCATTGCTTCTCGAACTGAACAAAGTCAGCAAAGACAGCCTGAACTGTTTGTGTGGATCCATCACAGAATGTGACACCAAGTGAAATTTTCATGAGTCCCTCCTCAGTTAATTATGAAATTACGATGTGGTCTTTACAAGAACGCCGCCAGCGAACGACAACGATGTCATCGCAATCTCTCCAACGCCACCTGCGATGGGTGTGTGCGATGCGAGATAGCAACCCGTGATCGTGTACTTCGGATTCGTTGCGCCAGTAGCGGATGAAGTCGGAGTGATTGCAACGGTTGTCGAAGTGCCGACAAGCGGAAAGATTGTTGCTTCAACATTTGCTGCAGCGAAGTCCTGCATGAATTCGATCTCTACGGTGTTGTTTTGCAAACCACCGGCATACGAACGGCCAGTAGCACCGAAGGAAGTGATCTCGATTTGCTCGATTTCATAAGTGACGGTTACAGAATTTGCCCTATCGCTGAGCGTTACCGGCGTAGAGCCGATTTCAATTTTGCAGTCCTTGAGAACAATTTGTGCCATGTCGATCAGTCCTTTGTTACTTCGTCATTCTTTGCGGCTTTGCCGTTCACTTCAATGATGTGTCCGGCTTCGAGCAGCCATGTCACACTATCACCAAGCACTTTGCCGTCAACGACCTCATCACATTTGTGATCGGCGAGACGGTCTGAAACAACTTTGTACTGTGCCATGACAACTCCTATCCATGCACCGTGACCGCGAAAGTCACAGCGAGAAATTCTGCACCATCAACAGCAAGACTGCCAACGGCTGATGCTGACTCTACTATCAGGTCACTGCAAACTCCACCGAGCGTGGAGTCACCTTCAAGAGCAGCGCGAATTGATGATGCGCCAGAGAACGAAGTGAATTCATCGAGACGCGCGAAAGTGACGCGGTCGGTGTACCGGCCGAGCACGACAGTTATGTCCACAGTGAACTGCACATCGCCGCCGCGAAATGCGTTGTAGTAGTTGATGCCGGTGATGGAAGGGAACGCCAGAGGTGGGTTCACTTGTTCAGGCTGGTAGTCGAAAGTGCGAAGGCCGGAGACGGTCGCAAGGCGAGCCTTCAACCCATCCATGACCTGCGTAGATGTTGCAGGCATCAGCCACCGAGTCCAAGCAGGCGGTACGGAAACAGCAAGTCACGCACATCGGGATCCACAGAGCGCACCTGAATGGCCATGTCAGCGAAGCCCACTACACCGAGAGCCGCGTTGTAACGAGCGAAGCCACGAATGGCCAGCAGCACACAGGCTTCACGGACATCGTCGGGTACAGCAGGCCAGCCCCAAGTGCCCTGCACCTGCACGCTTGGTATGGCTGGCTGAGAGAACAGAGGAAAGGTGTTCCCACCGATCGCCGTGATTGTCCGGTACGGGCGACCTTCAAGAGCAACATCGAAAGGTTCCAACTGATACTGGCCAGCAGTCCAGACGGTTTCGTAAGTGCCATCGCCGGTGGTGTCCGTAGACAGAGTCAAAGTGGAAGATGCCAAGTCAGGAATTGCGCACTTGTACGAGTGGATAGGAAAGAACTTCACAGTCGCGGAACGCTGGTAAAAGAACCGCCCACAGTAACCATCAACACGACGAGACGCGGCTTCGATGGAGTTTTCCAGCAGAGTGTCATCCACCGAGTCGGTAATACGAAGTGCAGCCTTCACCTCCGCAAGAGTGGCGTAGCCGTTCGTGATTGCCATGAGTCAGACCTTACGCTTGCGCGCTGCAGGCTTTACGACTGCGCGTTCAGATTCAACTTCAACGGTCGCCACTTCAAGCGGCTCGACTGCGCGTTCAGCCTTTGCTGGTTTAGAAACAGCAATGCCATACACGGCCAACTGCTGATCCACTTGAGCAACACGGTCTGCACGACCACGCTGCACATAGCCTTCGCGTTCGGTAAGCAGAGCCTGCACGATTGATTCGTTCATAAGAACCTCCTCAGAAAGAGAAATGGATGAGGCCACGCGAACGCGACCTCACCCATTATCCCACAATTAGTAATGATTAGAAGGTAGGTGTTACCAAGCCTGTGCCACCGATCTTCGCCCATGCATTTGCATAGCGGTTAGCGGTGTATGCGGCGTAGCCGTAAACGACTGCGAGCACATCAAGTTCGGCTGCCTTCGGCTGGTCGAAGCGAAGGTACATCGGTTCGCCGCTGCCCTGCTCCCACAAGTGAAGTTCCTGCAAGTTGCCGATGAAGATTGTGTCCTCATTGGTTCCTGAACCTTGCGCGGTTGAAACATTCGCATCGGTGATGATTGGAAGTCCCATGATTTCGTAACCGCTGTTTCCGTAAACAGGTGCACCGTTGCCTGCGCCTACACCGTTCTGAGAACGCTGAGCAGGAACAACCAATGGTCGGTTCGTTGTGTCAAGTGCTGCAAGGAAGAATGCCAAGCGGCGTGGGTGCATGATGACTGCGTTAGGGCCAGCGAAGAAAGTGGTCTGAACTTTCTGAATTGCATCAGCCAACTTCGGGTACAACTCAGCAACGGTTGGTGATGCATCGGTGTAGGTCACTGACTGACCTGCAGACGACAGCAACTCCGCTACGAGATTTGCATCCAACTTCGTGTGGTATGCGTTCACAAGGTCGCCCATGACGATCATGTCAACGCCTGAACCGCGCTCAAGTGCCTGACGGGAAACAGTCTGCTGGCCAGCGATGGTGACAACGCTGATGTCCAACTTGGTGTCATCCATGTTGGTCTCGGAAACAGATGCGCCTTCGGACTGCGTGTCAACGCTGGATCCAGTTGTCACCTTCGAGATTGAAAGTGTCAAGCCTGCATCTGGAAGTTGATGCTTGCGAGCAGAGTCAGCAACAGGGCGACCGGCGCGTGCGAATGGTGCAGCAAGGTCGATGAGGAACTGAGGAACAACAAGACCGGCAAAGTTTGCGCTGGTTACATCGCGACGCTCCACGCGCTCTTCGGTCATGTGGCGAGCAAGACGCTCCGATGCAGATGCATCACCACGAAACTGTGCGTTGAAGGCATCAACCATAAACGAGTTTGAAGATGCAGCAGCGTATGTGCGTGCTTCAGACTTCACGGTTGTGATTGCTGGTGCGATGTTGTTCACAGAACGAAGTTCTGCAGCCTCGGCTGAGCGTGCTTCAAGTTCCTTGTGGCGCGCGATTTGTGCGTCAAGGTTGCGAACTTCGCTGAGAGCAGCGTCGATCTTTGTTTCATCTTCGACGGTGAGATCGCGTTCTTCGGTCTTTGCTGCTGCAACAAGTGCATCGGCTTCGGCCAGCAGTGCGCTGCGCTTTTCGACAAGTGATTCTGAATGTGCCATTGGTGTCTCCTTTAGAGATTTATTGATGGTTCAGACAGTGGTCGTCTGAGTGCAACAATGGCGGCTCAACTCCGGCTGGCTATTTGGTTTGTGCGATCCGTAGTTCACTTGCAAGCAGGCGAGCACGAGATGCAGACGGAATGCTATCCACCTCCGACTTAGCGCGCAACTCCGCGACTGTTTCTTCATAAGCAGGGAAGGTCACGATTGAAACATCAAACAACTGCACCTCGCGCAATTCGCGAACGGAACGATCGTTATTCCATGCATCCTTTACGGTGCGAAACGCGAACGACATCTGCGACAAGTCGCCGCGACGCATTGCAGAGATGATGCGAGCCGCATCGGGATTCATTGGATCCAAGTCGGCTTCAACACGAAGTCCGCGTTCATCTTCAATGAGAGCAAGAGTGCCGGACTTAGTGCGTGCGAGTGGCACGCCTTCATGGTCGATGAGCAGACGAACATCCGCGCCATCGTTCAAAGTCTTAGTGAACGCGCCACGACGAACGAACTCCGTGAACGGCATCGGTTCGCTTGGCGAGTCAAAGATTGCTGCATAGCCAACCACCTTGGTGCCATCAGCAGCAGCGCGAACTTCAAGCGTTGAATACGCGACAGAACGACGCTCATCCATTTGCTGCGTTACCCATTCAACAGTGTCCATGTTCACCTCACCATATCCATTTTCTAATCCTATGCTGCGCGCATCCAACTGCGCCACGATGCGTTCAGCGTATTTCTGAGCACGACGAGCAGACTGCACCGTTGAGCCACCACCCCATAACAACATCGCCACGACACCGGCTGTCGTTTCTCCATCTTCGGCGGCTTCAAGGTCAACAATGTGCCGCGCGATCCACGGTGCGATCTTTCGCCACTTCGATTCTGAGATTTGGCCTGCTGCCATTTTGCCTGCATCGGCAACGGTCTGCGGTTTGAGTCCATCGCCAGACAGCCCTTCTTCATGCAGAGCAATTCCACGCTTAGCACTTGAGCGCATGAACGAGGGTGCAGCAAGGTCGACGGCGGCGCGCACTTCAACGGAACTACGAACAGAGACAGCAGCGGTGGAAGTTGAACAAGAGCGTGCCATCAGGTCATCGGCCATGACCGGCTCGACTTCTTCAACCGGATCCGCATTGAGCAGGTCGGTGCGGATTACCCACAACTTACAGATTGCATCAGGCGAGATGTCTCCTTCGACAACTTCGCATAACCGGCCGCCTTCAAACAGGGAACAGTTGCTGCAGATCATGCCCTGCTCCGCGAACGGAGACTCCGCGACATAGTGCGAGTCAACCTGCGACCATTGGCCGTACTCCTCCGCTATGGATTCGTACGCTTCGTAGAGAGCAGCATCGCGTGGAGACAGCAAGTGTTCCTGCATTGTTTCGAGAACATCGCTGGCATCAACAGAGATGACCGGCTCGACTTCTTCATCGTTCAAGTACATGCCGCGAGCGTTGACTTCACCGATTGGATCCATGTCTTCGGAAAGAGAGACGACGACCATCTGGTCAATTGCATCCTGCTTGGAAACATGACATCCAATGGTCGTGAAACTTCCGTCGGCTTCCTGCTTCACGGTTGCCCAAGTAGAGCAGTCTGGTTGTGTTTGTGAAATTCCAAATGGCATAGGTCAGTCCGGATTGATTGTGATGATTCGAATTGTCTCCGTTTGTCCAGCAGAACAGATCGCCCACAGTCCATCGCCTGCAGGAAGTCCACCTTCAAGCGGCGCGCTGTGCTTTACGAGTGGGAAACCTTCTGCGGCAGTGACATCAGCACCGCCGATGTAGACCGTGTTGTTTCCTTCGATTTGCATGAACACCGGTCGGTTGAGATTGTCAACGGGGACTACCTGAGTAACAGCATCAGTCACTACGACTTTGTAAGCCTTCATTCTGCCACCAATGCATCCGTACCGAGCGTCGGTAATTCTCCACCTTCAACGCCAGCAACTGGTGCTCCAGCAATACCGAGAACGAACTGGTCGCCACCTTCGTACGGTTCGCGGTTTTCCAGATTGCGTGCTTCGTTTGGAGTGAGTGTGCCAGACATGATTTGTGCTTGCTGCGCGCGAACACGGGTCGACAAGTCTGCGCGCATGAATTCATCCGCGTTGAACTTCACTCGCATGTTGACCGGCAGCATTGCAGACAAGACATCTTCAAGACGACGCATCCAAGGCAGCAGGGTGTAACGAACGAAAGAGATACCTGCGGATTCGACATTCTGGTATGTCTCATTCTGGCCGCCAACGCCGCCAATGAGGTGCAGCGGAATTCGATACGCGCGTGCAATGTCGCGCACGATTGCTTCGCGGTGTTCAAGCATTTGAGAGTCGGCAGCAGAGGTGACAACTGGTCGCCACTTCAGACCACCGCTGAGGACAGCAGGCCTGCGACGGCGATAGAGAGAGTCCTCCCATGTCTCGCGTGTTTGGCGTGCTTGTTCCGGCGTGAGAGTACCGTCGGTTTCGAGAACGCTGGATGGAGTAGCACCATCACCGTAGAACTGCGCAAGAAACTTATCCATCGCAAGTCCAACGCCGATTGTGTTCCGCAAGATTTCTAAAGGCGATGCACCCCTTACGCGATTAGGCAACATGATCCAATGCACGCCGCGAATGACATCGCTGTTATACATCGACTTGCCGATTGCGTATTCAAAGCCGGTGTCGGCTTTGCTTAAGTCGCGAACGGAGTGAGGGTGGAAGTTCAGCAATTCAACAGGCAGCCCATCGGATCCTTTGGGCGCGTAGATGTAGTCCGAGCCATGCAGCGCGAGAGTAAGTACGGCTTCATGAACGAACTCAAACATGGTCTGCTTGTCGTTTGGTTGTTGAAAGACGCTGGGTGTTGGCATGCGTTCGAGACGGCCGCCTACGCGTTCGCGGATTAGTTCGAGAGGCATGCAGGCGATCGCATCAGCGATGAGCATGCTGGAAGAAAGGACTGCGGTGTTAGCAAGAGCCGTCATCTCGGTGACGACTTCACCTGAGTAGTTAGCAAACTGCGGTCGCGCGGTTATTCCATACGGGTCGATGTTTTCAGGGAGAGCACGACGCTCCGCGTTCTTTCTAACAATGCTCATGCGCCGAATTCACCACCAACGATCAACAGGATGCCACCAACGATAAAGGCGGCAGGCACAGAGACTAGTGCAACTCCAGTCGTTAGAGCGATTGCCCCGACAACTTCAATGACAACTGCTACCCAACTTCTCATGACCAAATATCCAATACGCTTGGTGCGACCACTTCACGCGGCTTGGAAGTAGCGCGATCTAACGCCATCACCATAGCAATGCACGCGTCGATCTTTCGTTTGGATTTGCCCTTCGACAGTCGCCAGCCAGAGTCGCTCATGCGTTGCGCGGCAGACAAGACATGATCCGTGAAGGTCGGAGAACCATCATGAGCAACACGGCCAGCCACAATTAGTTCGTAAGCATTGCCGCACGCCGGAACCATACGCGCACCTGACTGTGGGAACTCGACCATAGGCAGCCCATCATCAGAAAGGGCTTCAGCAGAGCGAAGGAAGTAAGCAGGGTCAAACACGAACTCACGAACAGTGAACTGCAAGTGCAAGTCGCGTAAATAGGCTTCAACGCCAGCGACATCAACTCCGTCATCTGCAGGCCGCCAGATTTTAGAGCGCAAGACAAGACGGTCGCCTTGGGGCTGACAAGTGACAACAGCGATGCTGTCGTGCTTCATGGCCATGTCAATGCCTACCCAAATTGGTAAGTCCGGATCCAAGTCCAGAGTGCTTGCGCATTGATCCCACGCGCCTGCAGGCAGCCATGACTCCGCGCTGGTGCGCGCCCATTGATTCAGTCGCCACCTTCTAAAACTGTTCTCCGCTGACTGACGCGATGCCACCTCCATGTCATGCAAGTCCATTAGGCCAGCAGGGATGTTCGGGTTTGAGATTTTCCATGCCTTACGGTCGTGGATGTCACAGTCTGCTGGTGATTCCCACCACCACATACCGAAAGTGTCATCGACTTCTTCACCACCGGCGATTCGTTTTCCACGCTGGTAAAGACGGCCAGCAGTGGTCTCCAAGTCATAGCCAGCAGTGGTGATGGCAACCACCAACGGCTCGACTCGCGCACCGGAACCAAGGGTCAACTGATCCCACAAGTCATCGGTCTTTTGAGTCCACAATTCGTCAAAGAGAACTAGCGAAGGGTTCAGTCCTGCTTGGCCTTTGACATCGCTCGACAGCACGCGAAAGATGGATCCGAAACGCGGCATCTCCAGAGCATCGCGGTACACCTTGCATTCCTGCATGAGCATGGGCGACATCAGAACCTGCTGCTTCGCTTCGTTGAAGATGATGCGCGCCTGCTGACGGTCGGCAGCAACGGCATAGACCTCCGCGCCTGCTTCACCGGCAACCATTCCGTAGATACCAAGAGTCGATCCAATAAGAGACTTGCCCTGCTTACGCGGCAGACCAATGAGAGCACGACGGTAACGAAGGCGGCCTGCTTTCCCTTCGGGTGTTTCACGACGCTCCAACAGAGCACCTAACAGCCAACGCTGCCAAGGAAGAAAGTCCAACGGCTCACCTGCACGAACGCCCTTCGTAACTACGAAGTGTTCACGCGCAAACTCGACTGCATCAATGCCATCGGTCGACTTCCAGATGCGCGGAGTGAAGAACGCTGGTGCCCAAGCCTTATTCGGAGACAGCCGATCGACGCGCGGCGATTTTCCTGTGTAGTTCGGTGAACTCATGATTCTTTACTTCTCCCACTCCAAGCGATGCGCGGTCGGTTGGCGAGAACCCCAACTGGCCTAACAGCGATGCGATTTGTCGATCCAATTCACGAAGGCCACGACGCGAACGCCAGTCATCTGCAGACCGGAATACTTGCGCACGAAGGCGCACGCGTTCATCAGTCATCTCACAGACCATCAGTGCCAATTCACCATCGATGGATGCCTTCAACCAAGACGCGCCTGAAGTCCAGATTCGAGTCCACAAGGCAGAGCCGGAGTCACCAAGCGGTCGCCAAGGTTCGATGACCGGAGAGCCGACAGGCAAGGCGATGACTTCGGCCTTAGTTAATTTGCGCTTGCCGAGATTGCCGAGGCGTTCTTTCTGTTCGGTCGGCTTTGGCCGACGGCCTGACCCACTACCGCCCATTGGAAATACCTACCCATTTTGAGAACAGCGGCTCGACTTCGATACCGCCTAGAAAAAACAAGATAATACGCGGCGGCGTGCGTTGTCCA
>Ga0208487_1000047_pt1 | contig 26688 bp, 17 predicted proteins | sample LakMenEpi21Sep12_FD_150723 | JGI IMG/M metagenome (GOLD analysis project Ga0208487, IMG submission 150723) | Freshwater microbial communities from Lake Mendota, WI - 21SEP2012 deep hole epilimnion (SPAdes) | ecosystem: Environmental > Aquatic > Freshwater > Lake > Epilimnion/Euphotic zone ...
AGTCAGGCTGCTGCTACCAAATCCCCTGAGGAGCCGAGATCTTTAGCCTTAAAACCCACGTTTCCTTGAAACGATCCAAATGTCGATTTGACGGTATTGGGCGCAAGCCGTCCGGTGATGAAACACTGGGAAATCGCAGGCATTCGACGACTCACCGGACAACTTGCGCCGTTCCGCTTACAAGAATTCAAATCCATTGAGGCAAAAGACACCGGAAGCAAGCGAGCGAAATCACACAAAAACCTATCGGAAATGGTTCTTTGGCTTCTGGAATCCGGGGATTCTTTGAGGAAAAACGGGTCCTTTGCGGCTATACTCTACAGTGCTTTTCTAGGTGCCTTTGGCATGTTCCTTCAAGCCGCATCTGCTTTCCGTCAAGAATCGGAGTCCTCGGGATGAGTGAAAATCAACGACAAGCGATCCTCCTGCCCGAATCGTTGGGCAAGCAGCTCCAAGCCTTCCGGGGTCATTTAAGACGCACCAAGGTGATGGAGAGTCTGGGGATCGCTTGCCTGGGCGTTCTTGCTGGGTACCTTGCCGTTTTCCTGCTCGATCGAATGATCGATTTGCCGAAGTCGGGACGCTGGATCGCTTGGCTCGTGGCATTCGCAAGCGTCGCGACGATCCCTGTCTGGGTCGAACGCTGGATCTTGCGCTACCGAACCCATGCCTCATTGGCCCGCTTGATGACCCAAAAGCTCCCCGCGCTCGGTGACTCTTTGCTCAGCGCGATCGAACTGGCTTCCGATCCTCAGGAGCAAAAGCGATCCCCGGCCCTATGCCGAGCTGCGCTCGATCAGGTCGCCCAGGTCGCTGCGAGCAAGGATCTGACGCAAGCTGCCCCGGAGTCCCGGCACCGACGCTGGTGGACCTGCGCCGCGCTTGCCGGTGCCTTGACGGTCGCTCTAGGTTTGCTTTATCCAAGCGCTTCGGCCAACGCCTTTGCCCGTTTCGCCGCACCCTGGAGTTCAATCCCTCGTTTCACTTTTACGCAGTTGGAGAAAATCCCTACCGAGTGGATCGTGCCTCACGGCGAATCCGTTTCGCTCAATATTCCGCTGGTCGATCAATCTCCTTGGAAACCCGCACTGGCAAGCCTTTGGTTGCCGGGTCTTCCCAAGATGGAAAGCACCCGTCAGTCGGACGCTTACCAATTCGACCTGCCTCCGATGATCCAACCGACCAAACTCACCCTGCGGATCGGAGATGCAACCCCGACGATCGAAGTCATCCCCACGACTCGCCCCGAACTGGTCGCAGCAAGTGCCAACGTTCGACTCCCTGAGTACCTTCAACGTTCCGAAGCCTTGACCAAAGACATCCGCAGCGGCGGACTGACCATCGTCGAGGGGACCTCTTACTCGATCAATGGAAAAGCATCCCGCGAACTTTCCAGCGTCACCCTCGATCGACAAGCGATGCGAGTGGCCGACGAAAATTTCGACTCCGAGGAGCTCAAAGACTCAACAACCTCGGCCCACGAAGTCCAATGGGTCGATCGTCTAGGGCTCTCGGCCAAAAGCCCCTTTCCGCTGAACATCATCGTCCGAGCCGACGAAGAGCCCACCATCTACGCCGAGGGAATGCCCCGGGCCAAGGTCCTCTTAGAGACCGAACAGATCCAATTCCAAGTCCACGCTTCGGACGACTTCGGCGTCAAACAAATCGGCCTGGAATGGAAGACCGCCGAAGGGGCCGTCGCATCGAAGAAGACCCAAGGCGAACGGATCTTGATCGCCGGTGGAGCCACGGCCGAGAGACTCGATGCCGACGCGGTCTTCCAAGCTAGCTCGCTTGGCATCGAACCCCAAGCGCTCGAAGTCCGGCTCTTCGCCGAAGACTTTCTCCCCGGACGCAACCGGGTCTATTCCAATCCTGTCCTGCTGATGATCCTCAATCCCTCGGACCACGCTCTGTGGATCCTCCAGCAATTCAACCGCTGGCAACGCGAAGCTCTCGAGGTTCGCGATCGAGAAGTTCAATTGCTCGATACAAACAAAAAACTCTACGCGATGTCCGAGCAAGAACTTGCCACTCCCGATGCGATCAAACAAATCGAACAGCAAGCCGCCGCAGAGCAAGCCAATGCAAGGCGCCTCGGGAACCTCACCTCACGCGGCGAGGACCTGCTCCGACAAGCCGCTCGCAATTCGGAAATCGGCGTAGGGCACCTCGAAAAATGGGCCGAGATGCAGAAGATTCTCAAGGACATCTCCGCATCGCGAATGCCCTCGGTGGCCAACTTGCTCAAGCAAGCCGCCAAGAACGGCCAAGCCTCAGCCAACCAAGAGCCACCCAAAGATCCACCGAAAATCGCTGGCGTCAACCGTAGCGAACCAAGCGGCTCTGGCGATCAGAAATCCGAACAAGATCCCGACAAGAATCCGATCCCCAAAGCCCCACGCGTGGTCGACGCGGAATCCTCGCAACAACCTCCGAGCCAGAACCCCGAAGAGGAACAAGACGCAAAGAAAAAGAAACCGAGCACCGGACGACTCGGACTCCCCACGACAACCCTGGCCGGTGCGAAACCTTCGTCGAAGCCTCAGGAAGATGCTCCCGAAGAACCTGAGGAACCTCAAACGCCCGAAGCCATCCAGAAAGCCGTCGAACAGCAACTCGCACTCCTCGAAGAATTCGACAAAGTCTCCGACGAACTCAATAAAGTGATGGCAAACCTCGAAGGAAGCACTCTGGTCAAACGCTTTAAAGCCGCTTCCCGCGAACAGATCTCCGTAGCCGATGCGGTAAGCACCTCGGTTCCAACCGCCTTTGGCGTCAGAGCCAAACGCCTCAAATCCGAGGACCGCGAAAACCTCGAACAGCTTTCATCACGAGAGAACGTCGCCCTGAACAACGTCGGGCAAATCATCGATGACCTCGAAGCCTTCCATGAGCGTCGACCGATGGTCAAGTTCCGAGATGTTCTTGACGACATCCGCAAAGAAGATCCCCTGGCTGGCCTTCGGAAAATCACCCAGGAAGTCGTCGAGCAACAAGGACTCACCATCGCCGAGGCCGAATACTGGTCCGATGCCTTCGATCGCTGGGCCGAGGATCTCGTCGATCCAGCGTCCAAGGGCCAATGCCCTGGTGGGAAATCCAAGGGCTCGCTTCCACCGTCGATCGTCCTGGAGGTCATGCAAGTCCTCGAGGCCGAAATGAACTTGCGGGAACGAACTCGCCTTGCCGAACAAGCCAAAGCGGCCGCTCCTGACGAACAGTACCAAACCTCCGTCAAAGAGCTCGTCGGGACCCAGAAAGAACTCCGCGATCGCATCGTCGTCGTAGGTGAAAAAATCGAGCAGCTACCCAACGGTTCCGAAGAGTTCGCCAAAGAAATCGAACTGATGCAAATGGTCGAATTGGCCATGAACGACGCTTGGTCAACCCTCAAACGACCCGACACTGGAAAAGCGGCCGTCGCGGCAGAAACCGAGGCGATCGAATTGCTCCTGTCGAGCAAACGGATCAACCCCAAGAGCAAGGGTGGAGGAGGGGGTGCAAACCCCGGCGGAGGCGGTTCTGGAGATACCACCGATGCAGCCATCGCGATGGTCGGACCTGGCATCAACGAAAAAGAGATCCGACAAGACCACGGAGTCGAACAAGCAACGGGGACCAGTGGTTCGAGCCTTCCTGAAGAGTTCCGCTACGGATTAGACCAATACTTCGAAAGGATCGATCGACGCTAATGTCGCTGTTGATTCCTACAACACGTTTCTTGCGAGCCTTCTCAAACCGACCCATGGCTATGTGTCCGCGTCTGGGGCTCCCATTGGCTCTTGCGATCCTTGCGACCGTTGGAACAAGCGCAAGGCTATGCGCCCAGAATGCCGTTCCAGCCATCCGATTGCAAGCCATACAAATCGCAGGAGCCAGGAACGCACAACCTCTCAACGACCGTGAAATCACCGCTCGAAAATGGGTCCGAGGTCTGATCCAACAAGAGCTAAACGCGGTCCAATCGATTTGTAAACTCAATCCTGCGCAAGCCAAAGAGCTCGTCGATCTGATCGAAACCGAATGGAAGTCCAAGTTCGCTTCGGTTTTCCGAAGCTACTCCGAAGCCAACCAACGCGGTGGCGTCGACTTTGAATTCCGAGTCGAAACCGCCGTGAAAACTTGGATGCGCGAAGTCGATGCCATCAACGAAGAGCAACGGACCAACTGGAACTTTGAACTCGAAAGTCGCAACGCACTTCGACGTCGGATCGTCATCGGGAAAATGGTCAGCGACGCCGAACGCAAGTTCGGACTCAGCGCCAAACAAATGAAGGAAGTCGAAACCCTTCTGCAAGAACGCTGGAAGGAAGCTTGGTGGGTCATGTACCGCAACGGGACCACCCCTGAGACCAAGTTCGCTTGGATCAGCACGGCTCTGAGCGACGCGCAAAGAACCGCAGGGGCCGATACTTCAGCAGGCCGGCAAGAATACTACACCTCGGGTGGCTCGACCGATCTTCCTTCCAAGTCGCTGGCAGAACGGTTTCAAATCGCCGACGTTTCAAGCGATGAATCGATCCAACTTCAAACGCCTCCCGCTGCACCCGCAAAGCCTCAGCCGTGATGCTACTAACACGATCCTTTGTATCCTCAAACCCACCACGACCCATCCGAGCTCTCGTTGTGGACTCTCGGATCGCACTGCTCGTTTGGATCGTTCTCTCGTCGGCCTACAACAAGCTCGATGCGCAGCAGGCCCCCGCACAGCCAATCCTCGCCATCGAGATCACTGTCAATGCCCAAGATCCAGTGGTTGCCCCGGGCAATACACCCGACAAAAACAATGAGAAACCCGAGCTTTCCTCTGGGCAGAATAAGTCGGACAAAACGGGGAAGGCCGATAAAATTCCACGTGCGTTCGACCGCAACCGTCCGGAACCCGAGGAAGAGCCCGAAGCGCCCAAGAAAAATGCCATGGTCAATTTCGCCATGGATCCCGACCGATGGTCCGACGTCATCTACAGCCAACTCGGCGGCTCGGAAGCCACCTTCGAACAACAGCAACGCAGACGCGTCCGATCGACCGTCAACCGCATCGAGCTGATCTGCGGGATCGATGAGGCCACGCGGGAGAAAGTTCAAGCGACCGCAGAATTAGAAATCCAAAGGTTCAAAACCGAGGTCATGGCCCTGGCCGCCCAAGGCCCACGCAACCCAACCCAGGAAGAGTACTCCGAATTCTATAACAAGGTATTCAAGCTGACCGAGCGTTTTCGGATGCAAGGCCAACCGCCCAACACCAAAAAATTGCCACTCTGGCAAAAAGTCCTTTTCAGCAACCTGAGCGAACAACACAAACAGGAAATCGAAAAGGACAACCAAAAAAGAGCCGAGTATCGCCAGCAAGTCGCCAGGATCGAAGTCCTCATGCGCATCTCGCGCCGGTTGGGACTGACCTCCAAGCAACGCGAGAAACTCGAGCCCTATACCGCCTCGAATACCGAAGCCTGGAAGTCGCTCGATCAAGCTTGGCAGGCGCTCCAGCAATTCCCCGAAAAAGAAAAACGGGAGATCTTCTCCCCTGAACAAATTCAGGAACTCAAAAAGCCCCTCGAACAGTCCGATGACCTTCAACTCGTGATCCGTGAACTTGGCGATGATTTCTAAACGTCTCTGCTCGGCAATATTATTGGCGCTGCTCGCAACATCGATTGCAACATCGATCGCCACGGGCTCGAAAGCTCTGGCGCAAAATCCTCTGCGCGAAAACATGTTTCAAGGACAAGCGGTTCCTAGAGACGTGCGAGAGATGTACGAGCGCGGTTTGACTTGGCTCGAAAACAACCAAAATGACAACGGCCGATTCAAGGGAGGCGAAAGCGGACCTGGTGTCACGGGGCTGGCCACCATGGCCTTCCTGGCCTATGGCGAAGATCCCAACTTCGGCGTTTACTCCGATGCGATCAAAAAGGGAGTTCGATCGATCATTGAAGATCAGAACGCGACGACCGGATACATCGGATCGAGCATGTACCACCACGGATTTGCGATGCTCGCATTGGCCGAAGCTTACGGAGCCCTCGACGAACGCCGCTTATGGGATGGCGTCTCGAAAAATGAGAACAAGCATCGCTCGATCGGCAAAGCGCTTGAGTTGGCCGTTCGGACCGCGATTACCAGCCAAAACAAAAACAACGTCGGCGGCTGGCGTTATTCTCCCGATTCGACCGACGCGGATACCTCCGTCAGCGGCTCGGTCATGGTAGGGTTGCTCGCCGCGCGCAATGCAGGCGTCGAAGTCCCCGACAAATCCATCGATCGAGCGATCGAATACTTCACCTCGATGACCTCTTCGAGTGGACAAGTCGCTTATGCCGGTGGACTCGGCGGATTCGACAACTCTCCAGCTCGGGTCTCGATCGCAACGCTCGTCTATAGCGTCTCAGGACGCAAGGACCTCAAGGAATTCAAAGCGACCTCGACGTTCCTGAAGTCGACGGACTCGAATGAAACAAGCGACCACTACGGCGAATACACGGCATACTACAAAGCCCAAGCCCTCTTTCAATCCGATATCGCCGCTTGGGAAAAATGGAACAAAAACCTCATCCGCGAATTGAAAGAAAAACAGAGAGCCGATGGGCACTTCGACGGAAACTACGGTGCACCGGTCGCGACAAGCATGTCGCTGCTGGCTCTGGCTCTGAACTTCCGATTCCTACCGATCTACGAACGCTAAACGACCGATGGTTATGAAACTCTATAGCTCTTTGGCCTTCGCCTCGTTTGCAAGATTGGCCACGTTGGCCTCCGTCGGCGCATTCGGCTCCCTCTGCGCATTCGGCTCCCTCTGCGCATTCGGCTCCCTCTGCGCATTCGGCTCGCGCGGCTTACGCGGTGTTTTGTTCTGTCTGCTGGCCTCTTGCTTATTCGAGCAAGCTGACGCTCAGCAAGCCGACGCTAAGCAAGCCGACGATTCGCTTAGCGTCCTGAGGATTCAAGGTGGAGACACTTACCGAGGAAAACTCGCTCCAAGCCAAAACCCCCAGCAGCTCCTGTGGAACTGTCCTAGCTTCCTAGAGCCCATCGCGTTTCCCTGGGATGCCCTTCAACTGGTCCAAGTCCAAGATTCATCCGGTAATCCAATCGAAAGCAGCCCGTTGGGAAAGAACCCCTTTTGTGCCGAGCTGAAGACAGGGGAGGTCGTCAGTGGCGAGCTCGTCTCGATCCAATCCGATCGTATCGAACTCGAAGTACCACAAGTAGGAAAAGTTTCACTTGCTACCGAGAACCTCCGGTACCTTCTGCGAGTTATCCCAGGTGGATCGCAAGCCGTCGAAGTCCTCAGCGCTCAAGACTGGGAGCAGGTGCTCCCGGCCACACGAAACGGGCGAGCCACCAAGTGGTACCTCAAGGCAGGTGAGATCTCCACCGACACCAGCGGCACGACCATCTCGCAATGGGCGCAGCTTCCAGAATTGGCCACCATCGACCTCGATGTGGCTTGGGACCAAGCATCCCCCAATTGGTGGATGACCCTTGGTGAACCGCGCCGCATGGAACTGCAGGTCCGTAAACTCCAGAACAAAAAACTCCTCAACGTGACGCTACTCCTCGAGAACTCTGCAGATGCCGATGTCACGACGATCCAATTGCCCTACGAGGAAGATCAATCGATCAAACTCCGTCTGCTTTGCGATGCCACCAAAGGGGTCTACGTGTTGATGAAGGACAATCAGGTTCTCGGAAGACTCAAGGGAAACATCAAGGAACGGTTCGTTGGACGGACGAAAGTCAGCTTCACCAACACGGCTTTAGGTGTGCTCACGCTCAGGGATCTTCGCATATCCCGCAACGCCTTTTCCATCCCCTCGGAAGCCGCTGAGGTCGAGCCGAATCGACCTGCAAACGGACAATTCGAATGGATGACCAAAGCCCGTGGGACCTTTTTTGGGAGTATCCTCAACGCTCCAGCCGACAACGACGGTCAAGGTTCCGTCAAAGTCCAAGGCATCGCGCAGACGCCGATCACCCTGGGGTTCGAGGAGATCGAGCGGATTGAGTTCCCTCTGGAAACCGCGCTACCAAACCAAGTTACGACCGTCGAATTGACCAACGGGATGCGATTCGCCTCGAGTGCGATCCAAAGTCGAACCGAAGCGTCCTTCGAAGGAATCGACATCGATGTGGCGGGGAAAAAACTACCTGTAGCGCTTTCGCAAATCAAAAGAATCTCCAAGCGCCCGTTGCCGATCCTCGAAGATCCCCAACCCAAAACGATTGCCGAGGCGCAGAAGATCGTCGTCCAACGCTTGATCACCGATGACGCGGTATCGACCGGACGCATTGCGAGCGTCTCGCAGCATACCCCAAGTTCCAAAACATTCACTTGGCTCGCAAAGAATGCAGTCGCTCCCGTCGCCCTCAATCCTCGGGCCGATGGAGCCATCGAACCGATGTTGATCCAACTGGCCGGATCGACCCAGAAACGAACGAAACCCAACGAAAACTTGGCCAACGTTCGAACCGATACCCCACCGAACGAAAACGACGTCGGACGGCCACTTAAGCCTGAGGACCCTAGTCTGTTCCTTTTCTCGGGTGACTGCTTTCCAGCCATGGTCCGCCGGGGGGACGCCGAGGAGTTTTTCTTCGAGTCGACTCTGTTTCCTAAGCAGTCGATCGAACAAGCCTTGGTTCGCGGTGTGCGGTTTGTCGATTATCGAGGGGTCGACAAAATCGATCGCGCTACGCGATTGCGGTTGCTGACCCTACCCCGTGTTCAACGCAACAATCCGCCGAGCCACTTGGTGGTTTCTCGCGATGGGGACTTGCTCCGGGGAAAGCTGATTCACTTTGACCGCGATCAACTGGTCGTCGATGTACGAGGCGAACAACGAACCATCTTGGTCAAAAACATTGCCGAACTGATCGCTCTGGACCCAGCACCGAAGCTTGAGCAACCCAACGATCCGACCGAATTGACTGATCCGACCGAACCGTCGCAACCGACCGATCCGGCGCAATCTGCAGATAGCGCCGAACCGCAAGTACCTGCCCCAATTGCGTCGAACGACGTCTACCAAATCATTCTTGAGCAGGGCGCGCGGGTTTCGATAGTCCCCGAGTCGGTCGACTCCGAGGAGCTCAAAGGTACCCACCCGCAGCTCGGCGAATGTTCGCTACCTTGGAGCAGTGTGGTGCGCATCTCGCTCGGCGATGCGATCGCCGTCGACGCTTCGCAGAATCGATATGGCAAGTGGAAGCTACAGCATGCCCCAGACCCCAAATTCGTTTCCGAATCCGAGGGGGGCAATGATCGCCCGAACGACACACCTCAAATGCGGATGATCGGCCAAGGCGCACCGGAATTCGATCTGATGAGAATCGATGGGACCCCATTCAAACTCAAAGAAAACAGGGGCAAAATCCTGATCGTAGACTTTTGGGCCACTTGGTGTGGACCTTGTATCCGCTCGATCCCCTCGTTGATCGAGATTTCCAAAGAGTACAAGGAAGCAGGGGTCGAATTGGTTTTGGTCAACTGCGAAGAACCCGAAACTCGCGTTCGGCCGTTTCTCGAACGATTGAAATCGATCCCAACGGTGGTGCTCGATACCGATGGAACTGTCTCGAAGCAGTACAGCGTCGCGGCGATCCCTCAAACCGTTCTGATCGATCGCGATGGTGGAATCGTCGAGGTCCTCGTCGGTGCGAGCGACGAGAACGAAGAGATCCTAAGGAAGAAAATCGAAACGCTGATCAAGCAGTGAATCGATTTGTTATCAACGCGCGACCATGTACAGCGAACTGGCACCGGCGCGTTTGGCCAGATCGTAGACTCCGAGGGCATCACCTGCCAAAATGCTATCGTCGGGATCGACGATGATCGGAATGTCAGCACGAACTTTGAGAATCCCGATGAGCCTTTGCTCGATCGCTTCGAGCGACTCGACTCGAACACCGTTCCATTGGTATTCGATTTGATTTTCCAGACGCCGAATTTTGATCACGCAATCGTGAATGTCCTCCTGGGGTGGAACCGGAGGGGTGGCTTGGGATTCTCCGAGTGTCGAATCGGACGAGGCGGAAACCGAGCTTGGAAGTAGTTTCTCAAGTCGCTGGAACGAAGCGGTGGTCAAGAAGAAGACCAGGAGTAGGAACACCACATCAATCATCGGTGTCATCATGTTGTCGAGCGATGTGCTTCCCCGAGGATTCGAATAGTTGGTCTTCATCGCCCCTCCTCGTACACCGCAAAGACAATGTCCGAATTCCCAGTCAACGCGCAGAGCTTGAGCAACCTTGCGATCGGTGCATACGCAGCCGATTTGTCGGTTCGAATCCGGATCCGAATCGGACTTTTTCCGTTGGACTCCATCTTTTGAAGAATGGACGCTTGGATCTGTTCCAAGTCCGAGAGCGTATTGTTGACCAAATACGAGCCGTCGGAGGGAATTTGGATCGTCAGAGTCGTGCGATCCGAGAAATCCGAAACGCCCGTCGATGCGATAGGGAGTTCCAGGGGGAGAAAATTCTCCTGCTTAGAAAGATGGCTGCTGACCAAAAAGAAGATGATGAGCAGAAACGTCACGTCGATCATGGGGGTCAAATTGATCGAAACGCCACGGCTTCCTGGATAGTTGGGGACTCGCATTCTAAGGATCCATCAGCCAGATTAAAATCGGGGTGCAAAATGGAATCGTCATCCCATTTGCTAGGCCAATTGTAGCAAACCAAACCCTTCGCGTTGAGTTCCAGCCAGAAACGATATTCGGACATGCGGGTCGCTTATTTGGATTGTTCCAGCGGTATCAGTGGCGATATGACTTTGGCGGCACTGGTCGACTGCGGTGCGCACCTCAAGGAAATTCAAGCCGCGATCGACTCGATGGGGTTGGCTGCCCGCCTTTCGATCGCACCGGTCCGAAAACAAGGTTTCCGAGCCCAGAAACTTCAGATCAGTGCTCCCGAGGATCCAACGCATCGCGATTTGGAGCAGATCCTCGAGTGCATCTCCCGGGCGCGAATCAGCCCCTCGGCAAGGCGTATCGCCAACCGTATTTTCGAGCGGCTTGCTAAAGCCGAGGCTAGAGTCCATGGCATATCGATCGACCAAGTCCATTTCCACGAGGTAGGAGCGATCGATTCGATCGTCGATATCGTCGGTTGCGCCGTCGCTTGGGACCAGCTTGGAATCCATCGCGCGACGGCCTCGGCAGTTCCGACTGGGACCGGTTTCGTGAGGATCGCCCATGGGCGCGTTGCAGTACCCGCACCGGCAACGGCCGAATTGCTCCGTGGGATCCCGATCGCTCCTTGCGATGTCCAAGCGGAGATGACGACCCCTACCGGGGCGGCGATCCTAGCGGAGCTTGTCAGTGGTTTCGGTTCGCTCCCAGCGATTCAGATTGAGACCATCGGACTTGGGGCTGGAACGCGTGATCTCGAAGATCGACCGAATGTATTGCGGATTTTCCTTGGATCTGAATCCACGCATCCATCGGCGAGCCATGTCGACTGCGACACCGTCGTGCGATTCGAAACCAACCTCGATGATGTCACCGGCGAGCAGATCGGTTTTGCGATCGAGCAACTCTGGGCGGCCGGGGCGTTAGACGTCTACACGACGGCGATTCAAATGAAGAAGAACCGACCTGGAACGCTGCTGAGCGTCCTGGCAAATCCCGAGCTCGCCCAACGCATCGAACTTGTGATCTTCGCCCACACCGGAACCCTTGGAATTCGAAAGTCCCTTCAGCAACGGAGCATCCTCAAACGCCATGCCGTCGAAGTGCAGACTCCTTGGGGAAAGGTGGTTTGCAAGGCCGCTTGCTATCCTGATGGGTCCGAAGTTCTGTCCCCAGAGTACGAAGCCTGCCGGAAAATCGCCTTGGAAAATGGGCTTAAACTCAGCGAAGTCCTTCAGACGATCGAAGCTGCCATCAAGAGCACCGGCGGGTAACGTCCCACTGAATTGGCCTGTGAGAGTTCTTCAAAGTATGTTCGAATATCACGAAATCCAGTAGGGCAACAGATAACTAGGGCAAGCGATGTCAGCCGGGATGAGTCAACGACCGAGTGGAAATCAACCGACGAGCGCTGCGCGCACCGTGGCTGTTGTCGATATCGGCTCGACGAGCATCCGCATGGCGATTGCGGAAATCGAAGGTCAAAGTCACGTACGAACGCTCGAAGAAGTCTCGCGTGCAGTCTCTCTGGGGAAGGATACCTTCACCACACAGCAAATTTCTCGCGAGAGCATCGAGGAGTGCGTCCGGGTCCTCAAAAGCTATCGCCGTTTGATGCAAGAGTTCGGTATCACCCGTCCGGAACAAATCCGCGTGGTGGCAACCAGCGCTGTGCGGGAGGCGAGCAACCGCTTGGCGTTCATCGACCGAATCTACATCGCGACGGGACTCGAAATCAAAATCCTCGACGAAGCCGAGGTCAACCGCATCACCTACATGGGGATCCAGCCATTGCTGCAACTCAACCCCGTCCTGGCAACGGTCAAAACGATTGTCGTCGAGGTCGGTAGCGGCAGCACGGAAATCCTCGTCGTCAGCGGAGGGAACATCCAGTTTTCCAATACGTACCGACTCGGCTCCCTTCGAATGCTCGAACAAGTCGATCGGTTCAAGACCTCGCATGCCAAGCAGCGCGCAATCCTTGAAACCCAAATTCGGCGGATCGTCCACCAGATCTTCGATAACGTCGATGAGACAAGCCAAATCCAAATGGTCGCCATCGGTGGTGACGTGCGGATGGCGGTCAAGAACATCGATTCTGTCATAGCCGATGGGGAGCTTCAACGCGTATCGGCCGATGCGTTGCTGGGTTTTGCTCGTCAGATTGGAAACCTGCAAGAAGACGAACTCATCAGTCGATACTCGATGAGTTTTGCCGATACCGAGACGCTTTGGCCAGCCTTGATGAGCTATGCACTGCTTGCAAAAGAGTTCAAGTGCGACCAGTTGTTTGTCGCCGACACCAATCTAAGAGACGGTCTCCTGACGGAACTTTCGGTACGCGATGCCTGGACTGTCGAGCTGCGAAACCAGATCGTCCGATCCGCAATCAACCTTGGAAGACGCTTTGCATTCGACGAATCCCATGCGAGGCACGTCGCGACCCTGTGTCGGAAGTTGTTCTCTGACCTGATGCAGGAACACCAGCTCGATCAACGCATGGAGCTGATATTATATCTGGCTGCGATTCTCCATGAAATAGGTAGCTTCATCAGCAGTCGATCCCATCATAAACATGCGATGTACATCATCCGCCACAGCGAACTCTTCGGGCTCTCGGATCGAGATCAACTTCTGCTCTCGCTCGTTGTGCGATACCAACGACGATCCTCGCCACAACCCGAGCACGAAGGCTATTCGACGCTCGATCGCAATGACCGTATCGCGGTAGCCAAACTAGCAGCCCTCTTGAGACTGGCCATCGCCCTGAATGAATCACGTTCTCAACGGATCGGGACCATCCGTTGTTTGAAGGAAGGCAATCGCTTGGTGATTGTCACCCGCGGGAGCGAAGATGTCTCGCTCGAACAACTCACGATCCGTCAGAGCGGCGATCTGTTCGAAGAAGTCTTTGGGCTGAGCGTGATGCTTCGGAGCGAACTCGAGTAAGCTCAAGATGCCCAAACACGATCCTTTGTCTGAACATTCCGATTCCTATGACTCAAGCAGTCAGGATTCGGAACATCGTCCATCGCTTCCTTGGTATCGAGCTGGCTTGGCATTCGAGTGCACCGGATGTGGCAATTGCTGCTCTGGGCCCCAAACCGGATTTGTATGGGTTGACCAAGAGGAAATCGAATCGATCGCACAAAAGATCGGCATGCAGGACGATTTGGAACGTTTTGAACGGAAATTCGTTCGGAACGTCGGAGCTCGCAGAAGTCTGGTCGAATACTCCGATGGCGACTGCATTTTCCTCGACCCGAAGACACGCGGTTGCAGCGTCTACGAAGTCCGGCCCAAGCAATGCCGGACCTGGCCCTTCTGGCCGTCCAATTTGGAAAGCCCAAGCAAGTGGGGGCAGGCAGCCAAATCATGTCCAGGCTGCAACAAAGGCAAGCTTTATACGCTCGGGCAGATCGAGCGGATCCAAGATCACGGAACCAGTCCCCCAGGTAGCTAGTTGCAGGGGAATGGAGGGGGGGACGATTCAACGAAAAAACCCCCTTGCGGGGGTCCATTCGTTCAAACGAATCCTAAAAATCGGAGCGTTCGAAATCGATTAGGGGGGAGAAAGTGCTCGAAAACCCTTTGAGCGTGACGACGTTTAGCCACTTTCACCAGGCTCTACTCCTGGCGGGTACGCTTCTTTCTCCCTCGTAACCGACACCTATACTATGCGCCTTGCAAACTCAGAGACAAGAAAAACGACCGAATTTTCCCGACCGAGTCCGCTCCAAAGCGCCGCAAAAACCAGATGTGTCGAATCTAGCTTCTAGGTTCTCTTTGACATCCTCCCAAGAGCGATCAAACTAGAGCTCAAGCCAACAAAACCGTAACCCATCCAAGACACCTACCCCATGAATACCCCTGTTGCACTCCGTTTTGCTTGCTCGATCGTCCTAGCTTGGTTGATAAGCCAACCGACGCTGGGCCAACCTTTCCCAAACCGCAAATACGGACAGGAAGACAAATTCCGCCAACTCGAGGAAATCCTCCCAACCCCAAATTCTTACCGAGCCGCCAATGGCGAACCAGGACCAGATTACTGGCAGCAGCGAGTCGACTACACCATCGATGTCCGACTCGATGAGGCTCAGAACCAAATCCACGGTTCCGAAACAATCCGTTATCGAAACCAATCGCCACACGCCCTGCGGTACCTGTGGATCCAACTCGATCCGAATCTCTTTGCCTCCGATTCCGATGCGAACCGATTGAGGTCAGGGCGAATCGGATTCGGAAACCGAGCCACGATGTCCGAGCTCGATGCGATCCTCGAACGCCAATCCTTCGACGGCCGATGCGTCATCGAAAGTGTCACCGATGCTCAGGCAAATCGGCTCGAGACATTCACCGTCGATACGATGATGCGGATCGATCTACCCGAGCCGCTCCTAAGCGGCCAGGAATTCTCGATGAAAATCAAGTGGTCTTATCGGATCAACAACTCGAAGTATATCGGTGGACGAACTGGCTACGAGATGTTTGAAAAAGATGGCAATGCCATCTACGAAATCGCCCAATGGTTCCCCCGCCTGGCGGCTTTTACGGACGTGACCGGTTGGCAGCACAAGCAGTATTTAGGCCAAGGAGAATTCACCCTTGAATTTGGGGACTACTTGGTGCGGATCACGGCACCTGCCGACCATATCGTTGCCGCTACAGGTGAGTTGCAAAATCCCAACGAAGTGCTCACCGATGATCAACGGAAACGACTTGAACAAGCTCGCACGGCCGACAAGCCGATTTGGATCGTCACCCCGGATGAGGCCAGAGAAAACGAAAAGGAAAAAACCGATCAAACGAAAACTTGGATTTTCCGCGCCGAAGCTGTCCGCGATTTCGCTTTCGCCACAAGCAGGAAATTTATCTGGGATGCCCAAGGCCATCGCGTCAATGACAACGAAGTGATCGCCATGAGCTATTACCCCAACGAAGGCGAACCGCTTTGGAGCAAGTACTCGACGCACGCGATTATCCATACTCTGAATGTCTACAGTCGCTATACCTTCGATTACCCCTATCCCGTTGCGATCAGCGTCAATGGACCTGTCGGTGGCATGGAATATCCGATGATCTGTTTCAATGGTCCAAGACCCCGCGAAGATGGGACTTATTCCTCTGCTACCAAGTACGATCTCATTACGGTCATCATCCATGAAGTCGGTCACAACTATTTCCCGATGATCGTCAATAGCGACGAGCGGCAATGGTCATGGATGGATGAAGGACTCAACACGTTTCTGCAGTACCTTGCCGAGCAGGAGTGGGAGCAAGATTACCCGTCCCAACGAGGCGAACCGGAACTGATCGTCCCTTATATGCAGAGCACCAATCAAGTCCCGATCATGACCAACAGCGAATCGATCATGCAGTTTGGTCCCAACGCCTACAGCAAGCCTGCAACGGCTTTGAATATCTTGAGGGAAACGATTCTGGGGCGAGAGTTGTTTGACTTTGCGTTCAAAGAGTACGCGCGTCGATGGAAGTTCAAGCGTCCGATGCCGGCGGATTTCTTCCGTACGATGGAAGACGCCACGGCCAAGGATCTTGATTGGTTCTGGCGAGGTTGGTTCTATACAACCGACCATTGCGATATCGCGCTCGACAAGATCGACGTGTACATGGTCGATCGCCGCACGCCTGATGAAATCGCTGCCGATGAGAAGAACAAGAAAGAAGCTCAGTTGCCGACGCTCTCGAAGAAGCGCAACAAGGAGCTGGTCAAACGAGCCGATCAGTTCCCTGAGCTCAAGGATTTCTACAACCAGTACGATCCCCGAGCCGTGACTGACGAGCAGCGGGCGGCTTACCAAAAATCGCTCGAGCAGATGACCGAACACGAAAAAGAGCTGTTGGCCAATACCGACCGATTTTATCGACTTCAATTTCGAAATGTCGGTGGTTTGGTCATGCCGATCATTGTGTTGTTGACGCTTGAGGACGGATCGACCAAAGAGGTTCGGATTCCGGCAGAGGCATGGCGAGTCGATGCAACGGTATGCGACACGCTGGTGATCACCGCCCAGCCGGTCGTCAAATTTGAGCTCGACCCGTACCGCGAGACCGCAGACATCAATCGGGACAACAACCACTTCCCACCTGTGCTTGAACCGACCCGATTCCAATTGTTCAAATCCCAGCGCAGGGGTTCGGAGGACAATCCGATGTCCCGAGCCAAACGAGCGGAAGAGGCCAAGGAAGCGCAGCAAGCCAAGGAAGCGAAAGAGGCTAAGGAGCCATCCAAGGAAGTCCCGGGCAAGCAGTCGCAAGCACCAGACGGTGGACTTGAGGGGAAAAAGCCTATGGAGCCAGCCGAAGCTGCCGCTGAGTCGAGTGCGGCGAAGAAGAAGCAAGAGAGGAAAAAGAAAAAACGCCAGCTTAGCCCTGGAGTTTAACGAACGCTTAGCGACGGAAGATCAGAGACCATGAGAATAGCGAATCGAATCTGTTTTTTCAGCGGCTTGCTTTGGGTAGCTTTGGGCTGGGTGGGTGCACATGCCAGTCATCCGTTCCATGTCTGCATCGGCCAGATGCGACACAACGTGCAGAGTGGCACTTGGGAAGTTTCCCTGCGAATGCACCCGCGTGATTTGGAATTGGCATTATCCGATTTGCACAAGGAGAGTGTTACAAGAGAGTCCGAGAACTTTCCAAAGGCGGCGGTTGACTTCTTGGAAAACCAGTTCTTTTTGGTAAGTCTATCTGAGACGTTGAGTACCAAAGAGATTGCCGAGCAGGTATCGGGATTAGCACCGATGAGATCCTTGGAGCGGAAATCCCCCCCTCGGAGCGATACCGAGGGGAATCCTAGTTTGCCCATGGGCAACCGTTCCACGTTGCAATGGGTTGGGATGGAGAGCGAACGAGGATGGCTTTGGATCCATTTGGAGCTGACACCTCCGGTGGCAGGCGCGGTCGAATCGAAGATGTATTTGGCCCACCGGATATTTCTCGACCGGATCGAAATGCAGGAGAACACCGTCGCGTTATTGCATGCACCGGGGAGTCGCAGTTCCTTGCAATTCAAAAAAGGGGAGCCGATCAAGCCCTTGAATGCACCGGTTGAGGTTCAACCCAACTAGCAGTCCCTCTGTGGCCTTTGGTGCCTCTGTGTTTCAACCCTGCATTTTAAAAACGCCATCGAACTCAAATCCAAGCTGGTGCGGATCGTCGCGATGCTGAGCACGACTTGAGTGCAAAGTAGCGACTTCCTCGCCGTTGGCTGCGGGTTAAACGATGTTTCACACACAGCTTCTAAACCAAGCTGAACCAAACCTCATCGATCAAGGATCGAGGTTGGCATCAAGTCGCAGTCGCATGCGAGCTTGGTCTTGGAACTCTAAGCTCATATCCATGCGTTTGACGAGTCCGATGAGCAGCATCAGGGTATCGAATTCCCGTTTGGCCTCGATGCGTGTTGTGCCTTTTTCGACCATGTTCTGCGCGATGATCGGATTGCTGTTGATCTGCAACGCTTTCTGAATCGAGGCCCCATCGGCCTCTAGCCGAGTCTGCACTTGTGCGGTCTGGGAACCGGCATCCAACGGGTTTTGCCCAAGGATCGATTTGGCACAATCGACCGAGCTGCATAGCACAACCCTATCGTCGAGGAACGCCAAGGTGGGCTGGAAATTGAATTGGATCGGAAGTCCATCGGGATATTTGCGGTCCTCTTCGACGATAAACTGCGAAGTGTAAATCGATACACCGTTTTGCTGAATCGTATCCTGTTCCAATTGGGGCTGTCCTTCTTGAGCCCCTGCCACGTTGAGGAACCCGATGAAACTTTGGAAGGTTCTCTTCAACTCCCGCTGCAGTTTCGCGGGATCTTTCAAGCGTGCTACCATCCCGAAGCTAGGTAGCTGAATGGTGGGTTTCAATGCAGCTTGGTCGAAACTTCGCTCTGCTGCAAAGATTTGCAACTCTGGCTCAATCGCAGTGAGAATATCGCTTCCGAAATCCTTGCCCGCGAAAATGGTCGTCAGTGTATTGTCGGCCTGGGCCAGTTGGTCGTTGACGTCCTGATTGAACAAATCGCCGGCTCGGAGCCACATTTGGGCTAAATCTCGGTAGGTTGACAGTGTGGCAATCGCACCTGGGACCTTCGGCCAATTCGGTGCCCGCCCTTTGGCATCAGGCCCCACGTAATGCTGCCTTGCTTGGCCGTACCAAGCCGGATCTGAGGGACTTTGAACCTCTAGAGCGATGCCTTGCTCATCCATCGTCATCGACGCATGCATCACCTGCGCGTTTGCAAGAACGCTCAGGACTCCTCCGAGGATCAACTCAGCACCGAAGTCGTTGGCTTGTCCACGGAACAGGTCGTTGTTCTTCATTTGCGATCGGATACTTGCAAGATCGATCCATACTTCGGCCATCGATCCTGTTGCTTGAAGTTTGCTGCTGGCTTCTCGATACCAGGGAGCTTGCGATAGCCCTTTGCGATTGTCGAGTTTGTGATCGACGACGGCTTTGGCAAAATCTCCTTGGTTGGTCACGAGGACCCAAGATCCAAGTTTCACAAAGATTCCGTTTTGGATTTTATAGGCTTGCACTCCGCGATATTCGGTCGATTGGATCGGGTCCGGATTGCCCTTGGACTTGGCGTCCTTTCGCAAATAGTCGAGCGCTTTATCGATGTAGTCATCGAGCCATTGCTCACTGCGTGTGTGCAGCATCAATGCCACGGCTTGGGTCTGCGAATCGATGGCCACGTACGTACCGCGGTCGCTTAGGTCCTTGGCTAGTTGATCGAGTTTGAGCCCCAGGGCGATTTCGGCGATGGTGATCCCACTGCGGACCTGTAGAGCTTGAGGGCTGCGCCAGAGCTTTTTAAAGCTCTCGGTTTCGATCCAACTTGTTCTCAAGGGGTGTTCGAGCCATCGCTCGACCGGGGCGATTTTCCCGAACAGCACGGTGGTTTCAGGGAGCCAATCGGCAATTTGGTTTTCCGAATCGGTTTGAACCGTAGGGCTAGTGCCTTTCGGTTCGTTTTCCTGAGCGCAAAGAACCCCGGATAGGCTTCCGTTGAGTGTTGCTACAAGGATACTTGTCGGCAGTAACAACCACCACGCTAGGGACGCAAGCAGGTAGGTTTTGATCTTGAGATCGAAAGAAAGCATGAGAATACCGGACGGCAATCGAGAACTATTGCTGCGGTGCGGTATCGACAGGTTTGTTGGTCAGTTGCACCAAGGCTTCCCGCAATTCACGAACCTTCAGCGGCATCGGGATCAGTACATGTCGATCCGAAGTGTTTGCACCTCGAACGATGTGCTGTTGCTTTGGATCGACCAGCAGTATAGCCGGAATTTGCTTGGTGTGCTCGTCGGAGGCGAAGCGATTGAAGGCATCGAGGGCGTCATTGCCCAGGTTCGTCGCGCTGAGGATCAGGCAGTTCGCGGGGTTGGATTCGTCGGGTGAGAATTTCGCTAATGCTCGCTCTGGATCGCTGTAAACGAGCACCCGGTAGCCCCGTTTTTTGAGTTTCTCTCGGAGCAGATCCTGAAGCTCTGCTCGATTCTCAACGATCAAAACCGTCTTGCCTTGGCCTTCGAGAATATCCTCCGGTTCCAACACATCGGCCGGTACGACCGAGCCCCCCTTTGTCGGTGCGGTCTTGCCATCGGTTAGCCCGGGATTGTCGATTTCACGTTGAAGTTTTTTAAGGGCCGCATCGACATCGGCAAGAACCTGTCCTGGGTTTTGGTACCGTTTCTCGGGACTAAACTCCATGGCTTTGTGGCAGATAGCATAAATGGTATCTGGAAGTCCTGGAGCAACATCGTGGAGCGATGGGATCTCGACGAATCGGGTGATGTTCAATCGCATCAGGCGGTCTCGAGTCTCGACCAGCGGAGCGCGCCCCGAAACGATGTGATAAAACATGCAACCGACGAAGTAGATGTCGCTTCGATGGTCGCCTTTGCGTACCGCGGTGCCTCGTTCGAGGGCCGCATAGTCGATCGCCCGAGCGCTCGGGCAATCGGCGATCGCTTCGGGCGACGATGTATCGGCCAATGCAGCCAATCCAAAGTCCACCAACTTGCAACGACCGCTGGAGTGGACAAGGACGTTCGAGAGTTTCAAGTCTCGGTGGGTGATCCCTTTTTGGAAGGCGAAATCCAAACCCGAGCAAATATCATGCATGATCTTCAGAGCATGGATAGCCTCGAACGTCCCTCGGATCTTGAGGATCTCTCGGAGTGTCTCACCCTCGACGAACTCCATGACTAGGTAAGGGGCACGCGGATCGTTGACGATATCGTAGATGGTAACGATGTTCGGATGACGCAGTTCCAAGCCCATGCGTCCCTCGCGCAGGAACTGCTCGATCTGGACGACTTGGTCGCGGTGCCTACGGCGCAAGACCTTGACCGCAACGACTTTACCCGTCTCGCGATGCACGGCCCGGAAAACTCGGGCAAACGTTCCGGCACCGATCATGTAAAGGACTTTGTAGGGTCCGTAGAAGTACCCGAGCCGCTCTCCGGTGAGCATCCGTTCCAACTGAAAGTTGGTGATGATTCCTTTGCGAAGCAGATGCGATTTGACCTCTTCGAGGGTGACCTGCTCTGTACGCAATTCCCCCCACAAGCGATCGATCTGAGCCGGCGTGGCGAGCTCAAGATCGATGCAGCGTTGGGTCAGGGATCTGGGCGTGAACTCCATGGATCGATCGGATCGTTGTAAGGGGGATGTCGGATTGCTTTTAGAGTAAGCAGAATCGATGCGGCGGGCAAACGCTAAGCACCACTGCGGCTGCAAATCCCCTGGAATATTTCGGTCTTGTCGGACTTCAAGCTCCCAGGAAGCTTAGGAGGCATCCGGGCCGAATTCTTCATCGGAGAAATCGCTGGCTTGGCGTTGCAACTCGTCTCGTTCCCGACGGGTCGCTTCCAAATCAAATACGAGGTACTTCATATCCAATCGCAGTTGGCCGATCGATTCTTGGACCATCTGAAGGATTTTTCGTCGGCGATTGGTGCTTTCAAGAACCCGTTGAAACAGCGGTTGGAGAAGCAGTTTGGCCTCGGTCGAAAGTCCCTCGATCGCCTCTTGCATCTCGATGAGTTCCGCGGGTAGTTCCAGGGTAGGAAGTTCCGAAATAGTCGATTTCGTGTTCATTTCAATGCTTTCAATACTTTCCAACGGGAGATGGCAAAATGCGTCTTGGGGCTCGTGGGCCGAAACGTGTGGGCTTTAAACGGTGATGTTTGTAACGGGCAGGGGCAGCACTTAAAAAAAACTCATGTTGTCCGGTGCGGCTGCCGAAGGCTGATCGTCGACGGTCTAGAATGCTTCGTAAACCCTTACTAGTCAAGAATTTATACAATCGGACCAGCCGTCACATCCGGCACCATCGACACCCCTTGGCGAGGTCGAACGCTCGCCAGATTCGACTAGAGAATTTCCCCAAGTCTTGATAGAAGCGATAGTTGCGTCAACGGAATCCCCCCTGAGAGCCTGTGCGTATGCTTCTTGAGCCGGTCCATGATTTTTCTGTCACAAAGTTCCGGCCAAGTCCGATTAGTTCGGCTGGCTTGAGGTGGATCGTTCCGTGGACTTTTCCGATCCGGGCTGCCTTCCTGGTCCTTTGGATTCTCCGGGTGGCCGAGCCGATTTTTGCACAGCACCTCGATAGCTTCGACCAAGGTTCGGCTCGATTTAGTCTTTGGCGCGATGATGCTCGCACCGTGATGAGGATACCGGATCGCATCGAGCCGGGAGTCGAGACGATCGAGTTTACCCATGGTAACGGTTCCTTCGTTTACCTGATTACCCCTGTCGAACCGTGCGCGATCATCCCTGAGCTCAAGGCGGCGATACGCATTCGAAGCGCGCAGGCCGGCATTCGGATCGGAATGCGCGTGGTTTTCCCTCGCGCCAGGCACCCAGCGACGCATTCGGCTTTGACCGAAGTCGTTTTTGGATCCCCGCACGATGGAGCCGGACGCTGGTCGACCTCGGCGATCAGCGATGTGTGGAACCTCGTCGAGGATCGTCAGCGTTTTCTCAGACGCTTGTTCGGCCCGGATATCGATCTTCGCGAACCCTATGTCGATGCGATCCTGTTGAGTGTTTACGGATTTCCTGGCACTTCGAAAATCCAAGTCGACGAGTTGAGTATCGATGGGATGATCGCTCCAGGGACGCTCAGCGATGAAGATCCTGCAGGTCCTGCCGCGATTGCGATGGAACCGCCCGGTGAGCGGCTTCGGCGTATCCAACAGAGCGTACCTCGCTGGATCCAGCATCAAGGCGAGAGCCTTGCCTACCTCCAAACCCTGGGCTTCAACGGCGTGATTTCTCGCAACCCAAACGATCCACTCATAGCGCAGCAATCGATCGAATCGGGGATGGGAGTCATCGCACCACCTCCCTCGATCGTCCCGACCGAGGACCAGTCGGAGCGCTATGCGCATGTGAGCGCATGGCTGCTGGGTTTGGCATTGAATCAGAGTCAGATGGACTCGTCTTTGGAGCGCGTCGCGATGATGAGTCGCTATCCGAAGTCCTTATCGAGGCCCATGGTCGCAGAAGCCTGGGAGCTACACGGATCCTATAGCCAATTGAGCGACTGGCTCGCGGCTCCCATGCCGCTTGCTACCTCAGTGCGTTCGGCCAAAGAAGCTTCGACGATCCTCAAAACCGAATTGCGTCCAATCGCTGGCCGGAATGTACCGATGACATCGCTTTGGACTCAACTCTCCAACGAGTGGCTCGCGCAGAGAGTCTTGGCCTCTGAGTCCCTGGGTCGATCTCCATGGCCAATTGCCGACCACGATCGGCTTCAAGCTCGCTTGCAATGGATACGAAGTGTGATGCAGGGTTCAAGGGGGTGGATTTTCCGATCTCCATTCTCATTGGACTCAGGCGACCAGACGGCATCGATCCGCGCAGAGTCCTATGCGAGCATCAATCAGGAAATCGAGCTCTTTATGCCTTGGATCCAAGCTGGCGAATCGGATTGGGCCAACGTGGCGGTCAATTCCTCGGAACATACCGCCGCGATCCTTCAGACCCCGTCGAGCCAGTTGGTTTTTGTCATCGCATCGGGAGATTATGACCAGCTATGCAGTCCGGCCCCGGCCACTGAGCGCATCGAGGTCACCATCCCCGTGACGGGCCAACCTCGCCAAATCTATCGCATCACGCGTGGTGTGTTGGAACGGGTGCCAATGAAAAACGTCCCTGGGGCCATGGTCGTTACGATCGACCGTCCTGCGATCGTCGAGCAATTGGTGACCATGGTCGACAATGGACCGTGGAGTTACCTCCAAACTGCCTTGACCCGCTTGGGCCCTAGCCTTATCGAAAGTCGCATCGACACCGCAACGCAGTTGATCACTTTGGCCCAAATGACCTTGGTCTCCCGCCAGTTGCCCGCATCGGATGCGGGTTGGGAATCGATCCGCGAAGCCCAATCTGCCCAGCGAGCATCCCTTCAGTATTTAGCGAATTCCGAATTGGCTAAGGCTGCTGAGTATGCCGATACGGCGACTCTTTTGGCCCAGCGAACCCTGCGCAGTTCCTGGGAGGTGGCCAAGGAGCAGTTCCCCAGCGTCAACAGCAGCGCGTTGGTCGTCTCGCCCCTCTCGTTGCCTTTGCATTTCGAGCTCGACCGAGTCTTGCAAGGCCGTCGTTGGCAACCCTCGCCTTTGGCAGGTACACCCTTTGTGGATCTCTCGGATTGGAAGCAATCTGGATGGACCAGCAACCACCGCTTGGTCGAGCAGATCGACAGTTCTATTCAGATCGCAAGCGGAGCAGGCCCCAGTGGCGAGCCTGCGATTGTCTTGCAAGCCTCGAGCAGGACCGGGCAACCGATCCCTAGCGGTTATGCTGGTACAAGCATGCGAGTGACGTCTCCGAAGGTTGCCTTGCCTGTCGGATCGCTCGTGCACATCGAAGCGTTGGTTCGGGTGGAATCGTCCCCTTCGGAGTCGCAGACGGGACTGTTGTTCAGCGACAACATGGGGGGCGAGGCTTTAGGCCAGTTGGTATCCGCGTACGATTCGAGCCAAGCTTCCTGGCGACGCGTCAGTTTGTTTCGGATGATTACGCTCGAGGAAGGCTTGGAACTGTACCTAGAAACCCGAGGCACCGTTCGAGCGTCCGTCGCGAGCATCAGTTTGGAATGGATCATGCCCACGCAAAACCGGAACTTACCCATCAGCACGAGCACCGAGTCGACCCTTTTGGTACCGGGTGCTAGTTTACCGGGTGCAGAAGCATCGGGCCTAGACGGACCTTAGGGTGTCTTGCAATCGATGGCCGTAGTGTAAGCCTACCGTCGGGCAAGCCCGGCGGAGGCCTAACTTGCAGCTACATGCAGGTCATCGTTGGGAGCAAAGTTGGCTCGACGTGCAATCGGGATAGATCCGAGTCGCTTCCAGGAAGCACTCTTTGGCGACGCTGGTCCTGTGCATGAACCAATAGCTTTGACCGAGCATGACGCAAGCTCGGTAGCAATCGCGATCCATCGACAGGACCTGCCGGCAATCCTCGATCGCGCCTGCGAGTTGGGAGGTGCACATTCGGACCGATATCCTGAGCAACCAACTCTGCGGATGCTCTGCATGGGTCGCGACGAGTTTATCGACCATTCGATTGGCGGACGTCCAATGCGAATCGGCCATGGAGTCCTCGATTTGCTCGGCGAATTGGCGATGCCAGAGGCTTCGCACCCGGAGCAAAATCTGTTCTCTTGCCCGATCGGCTTCGAGCCGTATCGCCGCATCTGGGTCTCTTAGCAAAGGACCTAAAAAACGGCATTCGGAGTGTTGACCGATCCAGCCCAGACCCCAAACAGCAGCGCGTCGGATTTGCGCATCGCGGGAGAAAATCAACCGCCGCAGCGTGCAAACCGAGTAGTCCTGTGCAATGGCGTTGGAAATGACCTTGGACTCATCGCGACAGCGATCATCGCGGCGCGCAGGCCCGCTCTGTTCGTTGTAAAATGAAATCAGGTTGGTCAGTCGAGTGTTCATACGATTGGGTCTGTTGACTGTCTTGAGTACGACTCCACAATAGTCAACTTGGAATCAATCTCAACGCCATTCGATGATTCTGCTTAAAGTAACCAAAGATCCAACGCTGCTCTTGACTTTCATCGACGTCGAACTCCAACGGGCCCTCAATCCAGTTCCCAACTCCTTGCGGTTGACTTCCTTTATGCATCCTGACAAGCATCAAGCACTTTGGCATCACGCACTTTGGCAACGAACAATTTGGTTCCTCGGCCTCTTGGTTTGTTTGTTTCCCCAAGAGCCTGTGCAGGCTCAGTCGGTCCATCCGTTTCGTACTCCCCAAGCCATAGGATTGACGAGTCAACTCCGGGCTGAGTCCGGATTTGCTGGTAGCAAGTTGCAGTTGCCTCTATCGGATTGGGTCCAAACCACACTTGTCCGGGATCAAATCCCCGTTTGGCTCGATCGCCGCATACCGAAGGATCATGGGTTGAGCATCGAGATCCCCAAGGGACAGAGCAACAAAGAAGTCCTCGAAAGGGTTGCCAACGAGCTCGATGCGCAAATTGCGATGGTGGATCGGTATATCGCGATCGTCCCGAAGGGTAAGGCACCTGCGATCGAGTGGGCTTACTGGAATTTGGTCAGCGAGCCGAGCGATCCGAGATTGCGCATCGCACAAAAGGAACGCTTCGAGTGGTCCGATGGAAGCGACACGCGAGGCATTTGGAAGTCGTTTCTCGAGCGGTATCGGCTCGGCCCAATCGCCGATTCCCAGGGGCTCGCTGCGACCATCGACCGGTGGCCAGCAGGACGGCTCGAGTCGACGAATATCGCCGCTATGGGGACGCTTCTGCTCTCGGGCTTCGACCAACGCATCGACTGGCCAACGGCTCAACCTCCGAGTCTGCAGCCGCTCTTGGAGGGCCCTCCAGTGCGATTTCGCTATTCATCGGAGATCCCGAAGGTCGGCAAGGTCGCTTGGCAGGCTTGGCGCTCTCGTTGGCCTCAGGCGACCGTCGAGCAGGTCGAATCGGTCGCGTCGGCTCCACCTCAAAACCCCGCGTGGGATA
>Ga0208487_1000048_pt1 | contig 26517 bp, 31 predicted proteins | sample LakMenEpi21Sep12_FD_150723 | JGI IMG/M metagenome (GOLD analysis project Ga0208487, IMG submission 150723) | Freshwater microbial communities from Lake Mendota, WI - 21SEP2012 deep hole epilimnion (SPAdes) | ecosystem: Environmental > Aquatic > Freshwater > Lake > Epilimnion/Euphotic zone ...
CCATCGCCCTAACGCAATGTCAATTTACGATGAAAGATTAGCCGCTAAAACCTACACTGGCAGGGTATATTGCCAGCATGTAAGGCTAAATCCACAAGGTTACACCTACGGTAAGTATCCCGAATACTGGGGAACCGGTGAAAGGTTATATTGTATCAGTGATTATGACGGGCTGCATTCTGATCATGTTAGGGCATCTTGCCGCAATGAGGCATTAGACAAGGCGCGTGATATATACCCTTTAGGTATAATCTCCAAACGTTAATTATCCCATCATCCCATCATCCCATCGCTACTACCACAATGTCACAAACTACTTGGATTGTCGAAACGTCAGATGCCATCAATGATGGCAACGGATGGTCAGTCAATGGTTGTTGGTGTCACAGGGAAGAGATAACTTTAGCCGACAACTTAACAGACAGGCAAGTTATTACCGCGCTACGCAAGGTAGCAGGCTTGAACGGTAGCAATGCTAAGACTGAATCTTACTTAGATGGTTATACTTGGAAGCATCCTAACGCTGCTATCCTCACCTTTGCCATGCCGCAATATTGAGCAATTGGCTATCGCTACCACTCTCCAATCCTCCCCCGGTTTGTTATGCTTACCGGGGGCAGGGTTGCGGTTTTCGCATAGCGGGGAGGGGGTGCCCATACCTCTCCCATCTCGCACCAGTATTCTCCCAATATAATATCCCGCCCCAACATTCTCCCAAACAATATGCCCACATACAAAAATACGCCAGCGTACAAGCTAGCGTATAAGTTGGCGTACAAGCAACCGGGGGTAGGGGTTGCGTTTATAGCTTACAAGTAAGCAGAACGACCTCCAATTCTAAATAGAAAATCATTGCGCCAAACAAAGCCAAACCAACCATCAAAAGAAAGATACTGTGTATCTGATGGATTCGTTATTGCGTTAGCCCAGTGAAACGGACCAACAGCGCCACCAGCGTCAGAAACAATAAAATTCATAATGAACTCAAAGTGAGGGCATGGGACAGTTTGATTCTAGCACATAAATCAAGGCTTACAAGTAAGCATCCAGGCTTCCCCGCCTTCCTGCCACCGAGGATTCCAGTTTTTCCGGCTGTACGCAAGCCTGTATCCGTTTCGATTACCTGTGTAACCACCACTGACTAACAGCGCTTCACCGTTCGGATCATTGTGAATCCAGTGGGTGGCTGTGTAACCCACAATTACCGACCAGTGACCACCACCAATCGGAGCCGACACTGGCCCTTCGTGCAGCCATGCCACAGCGGCTGGATTGCCGGCGTCAATCTCGGCTTCAATGTCTGCCAGCTTGCCATTTTTCGTAAAATAAGGGCGTAAACCTAGTGACTGCAATGCCCTGAGCTGTGCCGTTACGTCCGTTGTGTCACCAAATTGCCGACGAATCCGGTTGTAGGCGTCGTCGTTGGCAATCTTGCCATGAAACATGGCCAGCATGGCGCAGCTAGAGCTGAAGCACTCCCGGTAGCCACGGCCACTGGCGTTATCGTTTTGAGACTGCCACTTGACATCGAGAGGATTGGGAAACCTGGCAGCCGGTGGCCTAGGTGGGGTTGCGGTCATGGTCAGTTTCCAGCGTCAGCGGCCAGTCTACCAAGCTCCATCATCGCCAGGCTTCCACGACCTTGCCAGCCAGCAATAATAATTCGACGGCGCCTTTCTTCCTCGGCGATCTTGCGAGAAACTTCAGTCAGTGTTTGACAATCAGCAAACTCGTCAACAATGCGCAGTTCAAGTTCCATGGTCAGTTTCCAGCGTCAGTAGCCAATCTATCACGTTCACGCCAAACAAGATCGTCTAGTTCGTCCATCCACTCTTCGGGAATAGCTTGATCAGTAGCATTGCGTATGATCATTGCCTGAAGAATGTCAGCAGTGCGCAGCCTATCAACTTCGCGCCGAGGTTTAAGATCAACCGAAGGCTTTACGTGCCCTGTGGCAGCAGGGTGAAACGTCTCAGGGCCATCCTCTCTCCCCCATGGGCAAGATATAGTAGCACCACCATCTTCCCTGCTCCACGGACGGCGCCACAGAGTAATAGAACCGCCCTGAGTAACACGCTCAAGCGCTCTTGCGTGCATCTCCTCGAATATCAAAGCAGACTTACCACACTGCCAGCCAGACACGATGATTCGACGGCGGCTTGCGTCACTAAGCGGTTTGCCAATAAAAGCCTGATAATCAAGCATGGTCAGCCCTTTGCTAATTGCCCATCAATCATAGCACAATCATCGCAGCGTCAGTGTCTTGCGAGCGACAAGGTGCGTCCCCCCTGCCGGATCAACGACAACAACGCCAGCCGTTGCAGAAGATGGTAACAGTTTGTAGGAATATGGCAGCTTCCAGCCAATCTCGCCGTTGTGCCGGACCATCGTAAACTCGCGGGGGCGTTCCATGGCTCAATCATAGCTCATCCCTTGCCGGCAAGCAACGTGATAGAATGACGCTGCAACAATCAACGCATCATGGGCACTCTCGCTGACTGGCAGATCCACGAACGCTGCATGGCTGGCATGGTCACTCCGTATGATCCTGCGCTGGTCAACCCGGCATCGCTTGACTTGCGCTTGGGCAGCAACATTATGATCGAATCAGCGGAAAGCCCAGAGATGGTGCTAGTTTCAATCGCTAAATACACAAAGAAAAATCCTTATCTTATAGTGCCAGGACAGTTTTTCCTGGCTGAAACTGAAGAGTTTTTTAACATTCCCAACGACTTGGAAGGCCAATTTATCCTTAAATCTTCCCGCGCAAGGAGTGGACTGGAGCACCTTTTTGCCGGATTTGGCGATCCCGGCTGGCATGGCTCGCGCTTAACGCTTGAGCTTCTAAACGTTCGCCAGCTTTGGCCGATAGGCATTTATCCAGGGCTCAAAATCGGGCAGATGAAGTTTTCTACGATGGATTCCGAACCTAGGCTCTCTTACGCCGTCACCGGCAGGTATAATAACGATGCAACCGTCACCGCATCAAAGGGCTGAAGTTATGACAAGCATCGAAGAAACACTGGAACAACGCGGCAAGCGTTACGGCAAGTTTACGGATCACGCTCAAGTCACGCAAGACCTAAAGCGAGTCGTCGCCGCCCATTTACAAGGAGGCCGCCCGCACATGGCAGCAGATCAATGGGAGGCGCTGGATATGATTTTCCACAAAATAGGTCGCATTGTCTGCGGTGATCCTAATTACGCCGATAGCTGGCACGATATTGCCGGTTACGCCAAGTTGGTGGAAGATCGGCTTAATGCTGGCGGCGAAGAGACTCTTCGCATCGAGACTGCCAACGGATCAACAATCAGCTCAGCGCCGAGCATTGGCGAAATCCTGAGAAGTCTTGGCTTGTAACAATGGGCAAGCGAGTAGCTTTAGCTAAATGCGTAAGCCCAAGCTGCGGTTCCCTTGACGTAGCCATCGTAGAAACACGCATGACAGCGTGCGGCAGTCGCGCAAGACGGCGGCGCTGCGAGGGTTGTGGCCATCTCTGGTACACCGTGCAGCCGCCTGAAGAGCAAGTCGAAAGCTGGCGGCTGATCTGGACGAAAAAAGGGCCAGTCACACTGGAGCCACCGCCAGAATCGCCAGAAAAAGGCAAAATATAGAGAATTAGTAGACTCTGTGGGTAGTAATAGTACCCGATTCGCCTTTTGCAAGGTTAAATTTGCCCAGACATAAATAACCAAAGGCGTCGAAAGCATGATCAACGCCAAGTTTTTTGTTTGGCATTCTTGTGCCTTCGGCGTAACCAAGTGTGCGGAATGACTTTATCAGCTCCCGGCAACGTGGGTGAATCTTGGTATGCACTTCCCCGTCTGCTGTGCGCAATGCTGCGTTTACGGATCGAATCTTGTCAGCGGTGTTATAGGGCGCTTCAGGGGCAAAAACAGTAATTCCGGCCTTCCTAAGAATCTGATGATCGCTAACACCAACGCCAGACGTTTGCTTCCTTTTGCCGGTCGGGTCAGGGCAGGCAATAATGCGGCGGCGAGTATCTGCGTCTTCGCTTGCCCAGCATTCGCCACCATATAGATCAATTAGCACGTCTGCCATGTCCCATGTATTGGCGCCCTTTAGGTTCAGTTCATTAAAAATTCGCAATTCTACAGCTCTGCCGTTTACCTTAATAATGTTTGCGCAAATAGCAGTAAGCGGATCGTTGTTAAAGTCCATTCCAACATATAGCGGCAACCTTGGATCGTCTTCAATCGTTGAGTCGATATTATCCATCGAAAAACACGACACCACAAGACCCGTGTTTGACAGTATCTTCGCTTCATATTCTCGCTCGAACACTTCAGGCGCCAGCGTTCTTTTGGCTTCCGCAATTTCGGCTGCTGGAATGTTGCCACCTTGCAAGGATGTGTACTCATATAATGACCATTGCTTAGGATCAAGCCTTTCCAGGCCAGGATCAGCCATGTCAGCATTCTGTAAAAGCAGGACTGTTTCGTAGAACCAACCTGCGGTGCCTTCCGGCGATGGAGTGGTAGTAAAGAGCGCCCAGCCGTTGCGGTCAGAAAGTGCAGGACGGATAACTGATCTCCATGTATATTCCGTCTGAAAAGCGCATTCGTCTAAGTTTACTCCGCTTAATGCAGGACCGCGCAAAGCATCTGGATCCTCAGAGCCCTTAAGGTAGATGCAAGATCCGTTAATCAAATCTATTCTAAGGTTTGATTCGTTTTTCTTTCTTATCCAACGTTCGGGAATAATACTCTTGTAAGTATCCCAAGCGATCTCTTTTGCCATCCGATACGTTGGCGCAACATAATAGTAATTGCCCTTGCGCTCACTAGCGCCGCGCAGCATTTCGATTGCCCCTAGCACCGTCTTTCCGCCACGCCGGCCAGCTAAGACAACACGAAAACGGCGTCGATCATTAAAAATCATCCCCTGCATTGGCCGCAGAGAAAGCCGGTTTTTACCTACTACAATGTCGCCACTTGGGCGAAGTCCTGCGGGGGCAGTGGCTGTCGCCATGGAAACTCGATCTTATCCATCGACTGTAACCTGTGCATCCTGGCGCCGGCAGGCTAGGCTACTGGCAAACGCTTTGCCGCAATGAACCTAGCAACCAGAAAAATATCACTGCCAAACTACATAGACGTAGATAGTCCATTTTATATGGACGACATAAATAGGCGAATGCGGCAAAAGTGGGAAATAATGCAAGCCGTCACAAAGGGGACTGAGTATTTACACGCAAATGCACATATCTACCTGCCGCGTGAACCAAGAGAGCAAGAAGATCCGAAGACCAAGATTGACCCATGGAAGACTCGCGTTAATCTTTCTGTTTTGGCGCCGTTCACAAAGCGCTTAATTCATAACGCAGCCGGCATGGTTATGCGTAAGATGATTAAACTAGAAGGCGGTGATCCATATTGGGAAGAGGAGTTTAGGAAAGATGTTGACGGTGACGGCACTTCATTGGATCTGTTCGCTCTAAAGCGGCTAGAAGTTGCGCTTACCTATGGCATGTCGTCAATAGTCGTTGACGCAGAAAGGCGCGAAGCGCAATCTGCTAACGATCAAATCAAACCATTGCGCCCATACTTCGTGCCGGTTGATCCATGGCAGTATTTAGGTAGCCGGCGAGAAAGTGACGATCCTGGCGCAAAGCTAACAACGTTTCGCTATCAGGAAGAGCGCAAAGTTGCTAAGGGCGCCTACGGGGAAGAGTACGTTTTTGTCGCTCGCGTTCTTGTCCCTGGCGCTTACGAAGTGTTTGAATCAAACAAAACAATAGGTGACATTGGCTTTACCCCTCTCGACTATATTCCGTTAGTGCATATCTATGCTGAGAAAGAAGGCTACTTATGCGCTACTCCCCCACTGTCTGACGTTGCGCATCTGAATATCGCCCACTACCGGCGCCTAGCGGACCTTCTGCATTCGTTGCACATTGCCGCTATTGGATTGCTGGTGCTAGAGGATTACGACAATAACGAGGCGATTACGGGGCAGAATTATGCCATCAGAATGAATGTCGGCCACAAAGCGTACTGGGTTCGGTGTGACGCTGGCTCTTTTGTAGCGCAAGCGGCTTTACTTGATCGCCTGGAGAATGAAATCTCGCATCTTGGCGTTACAAAGCTGCTAGGCCAAAAGCATGTAGCTGAAAGTGCCGACGCAAAGCGTATCGACCACCAGCAAGCTAACTGTGTACTATCAGTGGCTGCAACTGAAACGCAGGCCGCACTTAATGAAGCATTTAGAATGGCGGCAGAATACAGAAACATAGAACCGCCTAAAGTTGTTATCGACAAGGACTTTGACTTCTATCGCTTGCTAGGCCAAGATGTAAGCGTACTGGCCGACATAGAAGCAAGCGGCCAGATTACGACTGAGCTATTCCTTCGCATCCTGGCCCAAGGTGAATGGATACCTGAGGACGTGGATCTAGTTGAGCTAGGCAAAGCCGTTAAAGAGTTGAAAAAAGAGGCGGAACGTGTTATGCTTGAGCAGCAAAAAACGCAGAACGCCAATGGTGCCGCAGGATCAGGACGCTCGCTCCCGTCTTCTGGAGCTGGTCGAAAAACAAGCGCTGGCAGTGCGTGAAAACACAAAGAAACCCCCTGAACCGCTACATGCAGCAGTTCAGCTTGATGTCAAGTGGGGGTTTCAGTTAGGCGCTGCGATCAGAAGCCAGACTCACGCTGAACCGCTTTAGTGGCCCGAATCGACTCACGATCAATCATCGGCTTTTTCAACACTTCGGTCTTGCATTCGCCGTCCGTATCAACGGTCTTCCGAAGCACAAGGCCGCCCATGTCAATCGTTTCGGGGCCAGTCGGCTTGTTTTCATCTGCCGGTGGGTTCTCAGAAAGCGACTGAAGCCGCGCTATTTCGGCCTTGAGCTGTGCGATCTCACTGTCTGGATCAGACGCAGGGGTCACGGGCGCGACAACCGCAGGGGCGGGAACACTGGGCTTTGCCGGATGGGCTGGAGTCGGGGCGGCTGTTGCCATGGTGCAATGAATCGGTTACGCGCTACAGTATAGCGCATCCACCAATCAAGCCATGGAACTCACCGCTGAACAAATTGCAGAATTGCAACGCAAGGCCGCAGAAGCCGAAGACCTTAAGCGGCAACTAGAGGCCGTGAATGGCAACAAAGATACAATCTTAACTGAAAAGAAAAAAGTGGCCGACGAGCTTAAAGAGCTAAGAGACAAGGAAGCAGAGCGCGTTAGAAAGGACTTAGAAAAAAAAGGCGAGTTTGAACAGCTGCTCAAACAAGCAAATGACAACATTGAAGCGCTAAGGAAAGAAAACGAAGAAAAAGACAAGGCCATTTTGGAAGCAGATACTAAGCGCGTCGAGGATCGCAAGCGAGCCGATTTTCTTGCTGTATTTAATGCCGCTGAAGTGTTCCACCCTGAGCACGCATGGGCCTTGCTGCATTCGCTTGTTCAAGACAAGAACGGCAAAACTATTGCGGTTCTCGATGGCCTGGAGGTTGGTATTGCCGACCTTGCCGGCAAGCTCCGCAAAAACCCCCAGTACGCCTATCTGTTCAAGGCCCAACCCGGCAACAGTGGCATGGGCTCCAGGCCGGCTACAGGCGCTCCTGCCGTTTCTGGTGGCGGTATTATCACCAACCCATGGCTTCCTGGTGGAAACGTGACTGCACGCATCGCCATACAGCAGGAAGATCCTGATTTAGCTGCTAAGCTGAAGGCTGAAGCGAGCGCTGCTGCTCGCAGCCAAGGGTAAAGCTGTGCCGAACCCTGGGCAAAAGCATCGACGGCTGTGCGGTCATGCCGACTAAACAACCTCTGCTTTTCCTCCAGTGTTCCTTGGTAACTTGGGCGGTACTTTTGCCGGCGATGTAACAAGCCTTACGCGGCTTGCTACTTCTGGTGAATTTGCCGCCTATCTTCAAGAAGAGATTTTTAACAAGTCCATGATGGTTCGCTCTGGCATTTTGGCCAGAAGCAACCGGCTCCTCACCTCCACTACCGGCGTTCGGGTCGAGGCGCCGTTTTTCCGACCGATTGACCCGGTGGAAGAGAGGATGGATTCTGGCCGTGAGTGGGGCGATTCTGGCGAAGGCCATTTCACCTTCCAAGGCATCACCAGCGCTACTCAGTACGCCACTATCACCCACCGTGGCTTTGCCTACGCTGTTGACAAGCTCTCGAAGCTGGCCAGCGGCGAAGATCCTTTGCAGGTACTTGCGAGTCAGCTTGAGCCAGCGCTCAACAAGATCAAGACCCGCAAAATGATTGCGCAACTTGAGGGCTTGCTTGGCACTGGCGGCCCGCTTAATGCCACCAATAACGTAAATAAGTCTGTTACCACTGGCTCTACCATTGCCAACTGGTTGACAGCTGAAAACGTTATCGAAGCTCGCTACAAGTTGGGCGAACGGCAGTCTGAGATTACTACTCTGTTCTGTCACTCTCTTGTTCAAGCCTATCTTGAGCAAGTAGGCTTCTTGACCTATGATGCTGACCGCAGGGGCATTAACACGCGCTTGCTGATTGGTAGCGCTTTTAACGTTAAGGTCGTGGTTGATGACCAACTTCCGATCATTGGCACCAGCGGCCAACAGCGGCAGTTTGTTAGCTACCTTTGTGGCGATGGCGTCATGCTTGAGGGCGAACAAACTCCCCTTGAGATCGAGACGGTTCGCAATGCACCATCCAAGCAAGATGGCATTATTGTGGACTACCATCACAGCTTCCACGTTCCTGGCACTACCTTGTCTGGTACTGCTGTTGACAACCCAACCAACGCTCAGCTAGCTACCGGCTCTCAGCACGCGCTTGCTTACAACGATGCGCGACTGATCCCGCTGGTCCGGTTGGTGACAAACAGCTCCTACGGTGGTACGATCTGATCGGTTGACTCCGAGTTGGACACACGGCCCCTGGGGAGTGCAAGTCCCTGGGGGCTTTTTCATGGCCCGATCTGGGCTATGATCTGGGCTGGCCTGTACCGTCTCCCGATGGCACTGTTTAACTTTTACGAATACCGCAAGCCTTTCACGGTCGCCACTCTGCCCGCGAATCCCAGGACAGGCACAACCGTTAGGGTCAGCAATCTCACTTCCCCCACCGTAGGCTCTGCTCCCGTGGCCGGTGGTAGCGCCAACGCGCTCTGCTGGTACAACGGCTCCGCCTGGCGCGTGTACGCGGTGTGAACGCTTCCTGGTGGCCCTGGCATCGCCTGGCCGATCCCTATTACTACTCCAGCGCCAATGGCGAGCGTGCCTGCAACTGCACGCCCCCGGCGCTGGTCACGGTGGAGCAGGCCGATACCTACATGGGGGCCACGCTCAAGGCGACTGCCTGGACCGCGCTCAACGCAACGCAAAAGGCGCAGGCTCTTAACTCTGCTCAAACTGCGCTGCGTACATTACGCTGGTGTACTGATGAAGTGACTTGTTGCGGTAACAGCCTAACAGCGGGCTATCTTGCTGCTGCCTCAGAGCTTGCGCTGGTACTTTTTAACAACAGTACCGCAGTTATCGGCGCTTCTAGTCAACTGCCGGCACCAGTAGTTAAACGAGAAAAGTTCGACGTATTCGAGCAGGAATACTTTGATCCTACCACCATGGCACAGGTGCTGCCGAAGGACAAGCGTGTTGGCAGTTATTCGCCCACCGTGTTACGGCTTTATCCATGGCTGCTGGACTTAATCGGCTGCTGGGTTGACCGGCAAAACGAAAGCTCTGTTCGCATTCTTCGAGGCTAAATGAACGCTCCGCAAGATGCCTGGGCAAGACCGTTATCAAAACGGATGATAGACAAGTACAGATCCCAGTCGCTTACCTATATTAAGATAGCTTCTGGTGCTTACAATGAAACCCTAGGAACTGTTGCTGTCACCGAGACAAGGTTTACCGCTGCCGGCGCTGTAACGCGCTCTAAAAAGTCAGAACGCAATGGTACGCAGCAAGGCAATGAAGTTAGCGTATGGGTTGACCATGACACGGTGCCTTGGCCTATCAGTTCCAATGACAGACTCGAATACTTGGGGCGCAAGTGGAAGGTAACAGAAGTCGAAAGCTATGGTAGTGGTATTGACGGCGTTATCGTCGGACCAATCTACCTGACGACGCTAGACGGCAAAATGATTACTACACTGGGCGGCAAAGCCATTGTCATACAAGGCTCTGAAGACGAAAGGCCAACCTTTGCTATGTACGCAAGCAAGATTACAGCGAGGGCAGAATAATGGCAAAACGGCGTAAGCCAATGAAGAAAGGCAAAGGTTTCGGCCTTGAGAAAATGTCTGACGAGATCAGGGATGCTGCATTTACGGCATTGCGTAATGCCGCCAAGGAAGTAGTAAACGATCTTGCTGCTATTAGCCCAGCTTGGGGCGGTGACTTTAGGGATAGCTGGTATGTTGAAACTGCCGATGGCAAAAGAGGCGCAAGGCCAGGCGGCAAAGATGGTAAGTACAATCTTTTTAACATCCCCTTGCTTAAGACCCAAGGCCGTAACGCAAAGGGCCAGTTTACATCTTCCCTGCCAGCAAGCGGAAGCAAAGTTGAGCTGCTTATCGGCAACTCTTCCCCCTACGCGCAAGAGGCAATGGATCTTATCCCTGGCAAGTTTATACGGCAAGAAGAAGATCCAATTAAAGCGCCAGTTGCAATAGGCAGAAGGGTTGGCAAGTACCGGGGCGATGTTAAGAAAATGTCAACAGAAGAAATACTGGAGCGAGGCAAGCGACCGGCGATGTCAACAGCAGAAAAAGACTGGTACGACACTTACATGGGAGGCGGCAAATTTAAGGATGCCATTAAAAAAGGCGCCAAAGCTGGCTTCCTTATTCCTGCAAACAAAAGATGACAGTCCCTCTGCAGCAAATTCGTGGCATTTACGAACGCATTGTAATTGATGCCGCCAGTCCGGTGCGTGTTTATGTTGAGAATCAACTTGCTACTGAGTTTGCAGATGATGATGAATACTGTCTTGTTCGTGTCAACTTTGGGTTGATGCAAGAGCAAGCCATTGGCGCCCAGGCTTCGTGGCACATTCGAGGCTCCCTGGTGTGCGAAATCTTCACCCGCAAAAGCATCGGCCCTGGCCGGGGGCTGGTCATTGCCGGCCCTGTGATCGACGCGCTATCGGCCCTGAACGGCTCGATCCCGCCGCCGGGGCAGTCAATCATCGCTCGCGTCGGCACGCTCACAGGGCCGACCCAGGCGCAGCTACAGGATCGGGCGCATCACTTTACCCGGTTCTCTATGCCCTTCATGGCTCGCTACAGGGAGTAGACTGGCGGCTACAGCAATCACCGGCCACGGGTCGGACCTCCTATGCCCGTCGCTAACTGCGGCCCTGTCAGCGTTCTCACCGGCCAAGATGGCATGATCGCCATGAAGCCCCCCGGCACTCTGGCCTGCCTGCTCGACAAAACTGATTTTCCTGCTCCCGTTAGTCCTGCTACCACTTCAGTTCTTCATATTCCTGCTAATTCTGATTTTCGTGTTGGTGATCCTGTAACTTTTACGGAAAAGGGAACCGCTAACCTTGATGCTGCCATCACTGATGGAACAGTTTATTACATCAAGACCCGCCCTACTCCCACGTCTTGCACTATTTCTGCCACTCTTGGCGGCGCTGCGCTTGCTTTTACCGGCAACGGTGGCGCTGGTGGCGCAAACACTCCAGGCGAAGGCAACCACATCGAGATGAGCTTCGCTACGGCTTACGCCATGTGCGAAGTACCATCCGTTGACCTTACCCTTACAAGGGGCGAGATTGACATTACCTCTCTTCCTTGTAAGCCTGGCTCTGGTACTGGCCCTAAACTTGCTCGATTCCGCAGGTATCAGGCCGGTTTTGCAGATGGCAATGGCACCTTGACTGTGCGCCTTACTGAAGATCGTCTTGCTTTCACCAATCGTATTATTCAAGGTACGATGTTTAACGATCAAAACGGTGCCCAGTTGAAAGCGTACTTTAGTGCCGTCGCTACTACTGGCAACCCGAACATGGTTGACGATGCTGCTTCGCTGCCATGCATCTTCCCCATCGTCCTGCTTAGCCTTAGCGGCGCTATCTCGCAAGATGATAGCCCGACTGAGATTTCGATTAACTATCGAATCTCGGACACCCCCACCAACCTTTTTGGCTTGACTGACTTCTGATCGTTTTTGGATCGTCACACAGCGGGGCTTCGGCCTCGCTTTTTTGTGCCTTGGCCCGGTGCTATGATTCCCTCGTTGCAACATCCTTCCCATGGCCAAAAACGTCAAAGAGCTTCTTAAGGCGACTCGCCAACGTCGCAAAGTGGAGATCACGCTATCCACTGGCGCTACATTTGATATGTATTTTACGCCGCTGACCGAAGCGGAAGACGAAAAAATCAGAGAAGCAGTCAAGACCGATAATAGCACCAATGCCTACGGCTTGCGCGTGCTGATTCTTCGTGCCGAATACGAAGACGGCGAGAAAATGTTTGACCCAGTTGCCGACAAAGGCGTAATGCGCCAAGAATATGCCAAGGCAGACTTGACTGCCATGATGGAAGCCCTGATCTTCAATGGGGGGATGCTGGCAAGCCAGGACTCCAAAAGCGATCAAGGAGGCGATAAAAAAGGATTCGGCCCTGATGCTTAGACTTGCGTTATGCAAGGTGCTCGGAAAGACGCTTTCCGAGCTTGAGCGCGACGCAACTCAGGATGACATAATTATGCACGCTGCATACGAAGAGATCCTGGCCGATCAGATACCAGCCGTCCCACAGGCCAGCCAACCCAGGAGGCGCTAAGGTGGGACACTGGCGCCAGGGCAGGGAGTGGCTGACTATCGGGGGCTAATCAGCGTTGGCGTACAAGGTCTTGGCGAGATTCGCCAACTTAACGCAGCGCTTGAAAGAGCTAACCAGCTGTACGGCAACCTTGAAAGCGCACAGCTTAACGTAGGCCAGATTGCGCAATCTGCCACTCGCAATGTTGAAAGAGCTGCGCGTCAAGTTAATGCAGCCGGTAGGCGCAGAGCGCAAGCGGGACGCGATCTTGCTGGTGCCGGTCGCACTGTTGGGAACGTGGCCATGCGCCTCGACCCTGACACTAGGCGCTTTGTGGCAGGTGGGCCAAATGCTACAGCACGCAGACTGGCAAATGCCCAACTCCGACTTGCTCGGCGCGACGTAAGGGAATCCGACAGGGGCCTGACACAAGCAAATCAAGCGCTAGAAGAAGAGGTGCGAAATCGTCGCCGGGTTGGCGCTATCCAGGGCAGGTACGCGAGAGCGTTGGAACGTACAACCCGCATCCAGGAAAACTTGCAGCGCAGGGGCCTAGACGCAGCCACTCAGGTAGCAGGCGTTTCGACAGGCATTGGTAACGCAAGTCGCGGCAATTACCTTACCAATTTATACCAAGGCCGGCAACGGGAATTTGCGCGAGGTGGCGCTGGCATGGGCTTAAGCCCAGAGCTGCAACAACAGGCCCGCAACGTCCGTGGCGCCTGGGATCTAGCGACTGCTGGCGGCAGGGAAAACCTGCAACTAATGCAGCGGATCGCCACCGAAATGGCGGGCTTATTGCGCCAGCAAAACGAGCTAAACCGTGGCCGCGCTGGGCGATCTATTGCATTTGAAGCCGGAAGACGCGGGCAAGAAAGAATCACCGATCTCTCCCGAATGCAAGGGGCAGATCCCGACAAGATTAGGAGACTGCGTTCTCAGGCGACAAACGTAATTTACACTGGAAATACTATTGGCGATATTGCGGGCTCGCGTGAAGCGGCGCGGCGCATGAATGTGTCGATTAGCAGATATACGCGAGAACTAAATGCGGCGGCGACGGAGCTAGGGCAGCGGCAACGCGCCAGTGGTCGCAACGTAAACGTAAACAGCAGTTGGCAGGTAGCGCTGCAAGATATGCAGAATGCGCAAGCAGAAATAAATCGCGCATCAAAGAAACGTTTTAACGACAAGCTAAGGCAGGAAGAGGCGCGGCAGGCAAGTCTGGGGATCGGTGTCCCTGCTCTGCAACGCATTGGCGGGCCGATTCGGCGTGTTAGCGCAATCCCGATGGGCGGCGGGATTGATTCTGGAATCATGCCCAGAGCGCTTCCAAGCAAGGAAATGCTTAGGGATCGCGTTGCAGGTTCCCAACAAAGACAGCCAAGCAGGCTCGATGAATTGCAGGCTGCACAGCAGAAGCAACTGGCGGAAGAAGCTAAGCGAGCGGCTGGTTCACTGGGGCGCTTTGGCGCAGCGGTGGAGCGCGAAGAGAAGCGGCAGCGGAGCCTTGGGATCGGTGCTCCTAGTCGCGCAAGCGGCTCGACCCAAAGAGGCGGCGCAATCCCGATGGGCGGCCAAGGCGGTCGGCCAGGCATGTTCAATCAATACGCTTCCCCTGCCGGCCCTGGCAACCCGGTTGGCATCGGACAGTTCAGGGCAGAGCAGAAACGCCAGCAGGGTCAAAAGGGCTTCTTTCAGGGCGATGCACGCAGCGCAATCGGTGACGCGCTGATCGGTGGCGCCTTCCCGGCGCTGTTCGGCCAAGGCTTTGGGGCGTCGGCAGGCGGCGCCCTGGGCGGGGGCCTAGGCGGCGCCCTGGGCGGTTCGTTCGGCTTCGGTCTGAGCCTTGTCGGCACAGCGGTAGGCCAGGCCATTGATACAACCGCAAAAAATCTTACCGAACTTGCCGGTGCGCTCAAAACTCCAGGCGACACAATGGAGGCGCTTGCTAAAAGCGGATTCCATGTTAGCAATAGTCTGAAGTTTCAAGTTCAGCAACTCGAATCAGTTGGGCGTGCTTATGACGCGCAGACGCTGGTACTGCAGGAGGTCGAAAAGCGTCTTGGCCCTGGATCGGTGCGCCAGCTTAACGCACTTGAGTCAGAGCAGCGGCGACTGCAGGAGCAATGGTCTTCGATTGCCGGCACACTGCAGTCTGAGTTATTGCCTGCGCTTGTTGGCCTTACTGGCGTAATTGCCGACACCATTAACGTAGCGCGTGGGATTGGGAGCTTGCCAGGCGCCAAACAGATTGGATCTGCTCTTAGGGGCCAGGGGATTGGCGGCGCCATATTAACGGCGGCCAACCCACTTGGCGGCGCTACTGCTTTGTTCGACAAGCTGCAGCGGCGCGGCAAAGCGGTTGCGGCGGGACCGGCGGGAAACAGGCAGGCTGCAAAACCTCAGGACGAATTTGCCGCCGGAACAGCGCGAGTCCAAGAATCGCGTAAACTTGCAGATCAAATACAGTCGGCTTACCGTGAAGCGTTCAGCCTGCAACGGCAAGCGCATGACTTGCAGCGTGATGGCGCGAAACTAAATAAAGACATTGCTGATTACAGTTACAAAAAAGAACGTGAGATATTCGACTTGCGCCAACAAGCGGCAGAAAAGCAGATTGAGAATAATCGCGCCAGGGCACAAAACCGCATCGAAGGTAGCGATCTAAATGCTCGCCAAACATTTGCGGCGGCTGTTGGCTTTGAACAGCAACTGCTAACAAATGTGCGCGAAGTAGTGCGCTCCAGGAAGGAAGGTGAAGCTGATATTGAGCAGTCAAGAAACAGGCTTGAGCTTGCGATGGCGAAGCTCAATCGTGATGTTGAGGATTACAAGCGCACAAATGCACGCGAAATAGAAGACATTGAGCAACGCAAGCTCTCCTATGTGCGCTCAGTAGAAGATTACAAAATGAAGGTCGCGGATCATGTCCGTGATCGCGCAAGAGAAGCCGCCGATCTAATGCGCCAGGCAATGACGCTGCCTGATATGGGTGCTGCTACTACACCTGGCGGAGCTGCCCGTGCTGGCGCTGTTATGGGGCCATCGAGTGGAACGATTGCGTTTACTGGCGCTACCGGTGTCGGCACCGGACCGCATCTTGACGTGAGATGGGCAGATGGCAGGCCGATAACTTCCGCCGACGCAGATCGTTTTATTCGTGTTGCCGGCAAAGTCCCTTCATCGTTTGGCGTTACCAGCGGCTACGGTCCCCGACGCGCTCCAACTGCTGGCGCTTCCAGCTTTCACAAAGGCGTCGATTTTGGCACGCCTACCGGTACGCCTGTTTCTTTGGTGGGTGGAGCGCGACTTGTCGGGTCAATGACAGAAGCGCAAAGCGGCGGCGGCGGAATAGTTGGGATCATTGACACCCCGATGGGCCAGATGAAGTTATTGCACCTTGAGAAAGTGCTAAAAGGCAATACTCAAGGCCAGACTGCAACACAAATTAGCAACATTCCCGGCCCTAAGTTCAGTCCGGTCCCCATTGGCCCTACCCCTTCTATTGCGCCGGTCAATGCCGCTAACTTGGCGGCACGGCTACAACTTGCCGGCGGAGAAAAAGAAGCGCAACAAATCCTGGAAGAGCAAAATAAGCTCAAACAAAAGGGTATCGAACTTGGCCAGATTGAGCAAATACTACAAGCCAGCCAACTGCCGCAACTCAAGCAACAGGGGGACACCTTAAAACAGCAGATTGAAGCAAGGCAAAGGATTCTTGACCTTAGCGACAATGCTGCTTCAGTTGCTGATATTGAGGCGGAGAGCAAGTCTCGACTTAAGCAGATTGAGCTAGACCGTGTTAGCGCTCTTGCTAACGCCAAAAAGAAGTATGGCGACGATCCTGCAATCGCTAAGCAAATTAACTTTCAAGCTAGCAAAGCGACGGAGATCGCCAAGAATGAAGAGAAACAGCGCCGCATAAACCTTGATCTCAATAATAAGCTGCAAAATCAAGAACGGGCTCGCTCTGCCATCCTGCAACTACAGGAAACATTAGCAACCGGCAAGGCGGAAGCCGCTGCTTTGGAGCGTGGCGAACTTAAGGCGAGCAATGTCGAATTGCTTAAGGCTTCTGAGCTTTATCAGCGTGCAAGTGAAGCTGAAAAGACTAAGCTAGCCTTGCTCACAGCGCAAACCGAAGAGCTTGGCAAGCAAAATGAGTTCCGCAAGCGTATTAACGAAATCAGAAACGAAGCCCGTTTCACTGGCGCCGGCCTGCGTGCAGGGATGATCGGAGCGCCAGCACGGGCTTTTGAGGAGGAGATGAAACGCTCTGGCAATATCGACCGGGCCACTGACCTGGCCAACGAAACCAAGCTGCTTGAAAATCAGCAACTTGTTTGGGGCAACCTCGAAAAGAATATCGTTGCTACGTCTGACGCCATCTCCGGCGCACTGACAAATGGCTTGGTAAGCATTGCCGATGGCTCCAGGGAGATCGAAGACGTAGGGCGCGATATGCTAAGGGCTATCTCTAGCAGCTTTGCCGATTCAGCGCAACAACAGCTAACCACGCTGCTACAGCGTCAAATGGGCGGACTATTCCAGGCCATAGCGTCTCAGGGGCTGCTCTCCGGCCTTGGCGGCGCTGGGGCTGGCGGGCTGGGCGGCGGCCTTGGCGCGGCGCTCTCCGGCTCCCTCGGCAACATCGGATCGGCATTTTCGGCCCCCACCTTTGGGGGCTTCATGGCCAAGGGCGGGACTACCAAGCCTGGCGAGGTTTATGTTACGGGCGAGAAAGAGCCAGAGTTCTTCTTTCCTGGCGTCACTGGCCGGGTTGTCCCACGTTCTGACATGCAAAAAGCAGAAGCATTGCGCAATAGTGGAAACGAATCGGATTCTCTTGACATCAGCTATACTGTCAGGGAAGAAAGGGGAGAGCGTTACGTTACAGAAGATCAGCTACGCAAGAGTAATGCTATGGTTGAAAGGCGAGCGTTTGCCAAGACCATTAACGGCATGAAGAACAATGGCGCCCTTCGTGATTCAATCAACATCTGATGATTGACGTAACCCATTACATTGAGTTCCTTGACGCTACTGGCGCTCCGTTGCCGCTGCCGTTACGCTATCAACCTTTCTTCATTGGAGAGAATAGAACGTTTAACGGACTGGAGTACAAGTTTAGCCCTTACAGTATTGCCGGCGACCTGTCAACCGATGGCAACGAAAGCGGAGACTATGAGTTAATTGCGCCAGCAAACATTATTTCAACCGCAAAACTATGGCAAGCGTCTGAGGATTTATTGCTTGCCAAGGTTTCGACCGTGCTACTTGTTGGCACGCCACCATCTAGCGTAAGCGGATACCCGACATGGAACGAGTTGAACTTTCTAAGCTCAACCATTTGCGCTTGCGATACCTTTAGCTATGTCGATGCCGTGCCAGGAGAAGAAGAAGCATTCTCTGTTGTTACCTTAAAACTTAGCAATCCGCTTAATTTTGTCACAGGGACCGCGCCAACCCGTAGACTCACGGCGGCCCAAGTCGGGCCACTGCCATCTAGCGGAGGGATTTCGTTTTGACATTTTGGCGCAAATGGTCTGGCTTGCCCTGGAAACTTGGCGCAGACCCACGGGACGGTCGAGCAGCCTGCTGCTTCAGGACTGCCCAGGCGGTACGTCAGGAGCTGGGAATGTCCTGGCCGGCAGATCGTATGCGGAGCTGGTACACGGCGGCTGAGCGGGGGCACTGGAGGGAGCTGGACGAAGACTGGACCGAGCTGACCGAACCTATCGAGAAGCCTGAGGCCGGCGCCTTGATCCGCTTCGACCGGGGAGATGGTTCCTTTGGCGTTGGAGTGCTTCCTAATGCAGACACATTTATTACCGTCAGGCATTATGGCTGCTTAGTTGCCGGTCCCGTCAACGCTTGCGGCTCACTTAAACTTTTTCGCTTGCTGTGATTAAGTTACTCCCTTACGAAAAACGCCTTGCTCAAATTCTGGGCGTATCTGAAGATGCGTACCGGGAATGGAAGGCAATTACGCTAAGGGAGTCAGTAGAGCGGCCTGCTGCTGCCGAAGGGCCAGTATGCGGGCCATTGGTTCCTGTACTTGTTAATTTAGCGATCTCAGTTGGCGTATCGCTACTGTCTTCGCTGCTGTTTCCAGCACGGCAACAGTCGAGAATCACTACTACCAGAAAAAGCGGTACTCCAACAACTAACAACCAACGATCTTCGCCGCGCTTCGGGTTTGACTCGATGCAGGAACCCGCCAGGATCGGGCAGTTCGTTCCTGTAGTAATCGCCAAGCGCGAGAACAACCTTGGCGGCGTTCGTGTCGCAATGCCGCTGCTCTGGTCGCAGATGCTGGCAAATAACGGCTCAGTAATGTTTCGTGGCATTTTTCTTGGCGGCACCGCTGGAATGCCGGCAGATGCTTGGGATCAAAGGGGTTGGGCGTTTGGGAATAACACGCTTGGCGCTTATGCTTACACCGGCACAGCGTTAAGTCAGGGAGCGCGATATTCCATATACTTTGCGCCTAACGGTGGGCGGATTAACTCAACCCAACTCATTGCCGGCAGGAGCGCAAACAGAGATCCCGGCAACTCGCAAAACAGTGGCGGCCAAGATGTATTTGCGCTTGAAACCACAAGCGGTCAATACAAGACAGCATTTTGCATGAGCGAAACGCCATCAACCAGTACAGCGTTTGGCCTGTACGGTTGGTGCCCTAACGCGATGATGCACAGGCAACCAGTAACAATACAGCCAACCATCGTAGCAAGGATTGACGATGACGACAAGGTACGCACTGATGACGATGCAGCGGCCTTGGTAGAGGCATGGAAAGGTAAATTCTATTGGTCAATGCGAAGCGGGTTGCGCAAGCGCAAAGCCAGTGGTTCTTCGACGTGGACGACTCCTGCGACCGGCGACTATCAAATCGTTACACAAAGCGTTGCTGTTGGCGATTCGCTGCTCTACGCGATCAACGGCACTACTGATGCTAAGACAAAGATCCGATTTAATACCACCAATTCACGGGTCATAGATAACGATGCGGAGTCCGAGGCGGAAATGGGCGGCGTTGCGGCTGCTGTTGCCGGCGTGCAAAACTCGGCAGATTCTGCCTTGATCCCCAATGAACTTTACAGAATAGGCAGTTGCTGGGCAATACTCGAAGAGAGAATATCGGAAAGCCCTAGCGAGTCGATCTTCGTTAGCGACTCAGAGCAAGAGCCTGTTGGCGATGGCAACAGCATGGAATATGTCTTTACGGTAGTACAAGCCGGAAGCGTGCAATTCATTGGTCCTAAGTTTCTGTTTCCAGACGAATCCGGCACTACGATTCTGCCGCCAGAGTACAACCCAAGCAATGATCTTGCCAACTTGCAAAGCGGTACGCAAGGCCGTTACAGGCTGTGCTCTCAAGCTGCGCAAATCTTTCGCATGGCAATAGCATCATTTAGCGCAGTGAGAGAGTTTAGGGTTTGCGAAATTATCATTAAGTCAAGAGTTGGTATAACCGTAAATGGTATAACAGGTTTCAGGTCATGCCCAAAAGTGCAGACCATCAACAGTCGCGCAGGCCAAAACCAAGTCGGCAAAACGGCGAATGGCGTTATATCGGTTTCTCGCTACGATAGCGGCGGAGATTCTATCACTACAAAGACACGTCGCTATAGCTGTTTCAACTTGCAATACAGCCTGGACCGTGGCGCAACATGGACGCAGTTCCCTGACGTTTTTGCAGTCGCCGGCATCAGCGGTGAAGAGATCCACAACTACTTAAGGATCGTTCTTCCATCTAACAAGCGATGGACGATTAGAACTGTGCCGGTTTCTAGTTGGGAAGTTCGCCAAAGTGCTATTACTCGAATCCTGGTGCTCGATACCAACAGCGGTGAAGAAGTGGAGTCTACTGCTGCTGGCGTCACCGTAATATCAACTGGCTACATCATAAACCCAACAAATAGCAAGAACCGCAAAATCTCACAGCTTGAGCCTAAGTTTGACATTGGCCTTGGCTGGGCTGATCCTGAGTACGAATCCATGATTGGCGGTTACGCCAGGTTCGATGAAGCATTCCCGTACGAAAATATCCAATCAAGCGTAAGCAATAGCCCAGAGCATCAAATCACGCAAGTAAATTACTATGGCGATCTTGATATGACGCCATCTTACGAGTCCCTGGCGCCTGTAGGCGTGAACATCTCAGCATCGCCTGAGTTCAACAGTCTTTCGGGTTTTAGCGGCTTCTGCAATAACGGCCATCAAATGCCTAGGCTATTAAATAACGACACAGAAGGATCAAGCCATTTATGGCCAGACTGGTTGCGCGAAGTAATGACGAACCCCGAACTAGGCGCCTTCCCTCGCACGCAACTGGCGCAAATTGACAGGCCGAGCTTTCAGGAGGCAGCGCAATGGTGCCAAGACCGGGGATATTTTTACGATAAGGTCGAAGATGAACCGCTAAACATTCTGAGCTGGGCTTCAGAGATTGCATTAGCGCATCTGCTTAAGTTGGTTCGACTTGGCGGCGTTTACTATCTTAAGAAAGCGATTGAGTTTGATGCGCCACTTAAAGTAGAAGCGCAATTTAATAACGGCAACATTGAAGAGGGATCTTTTAGGCTAAACACTATTGACTATGCAACAAGGCAGCCTTTTATAGTACAAGTCAAATGGAGAGAAGAATCAACAGGAGCAGAGTCGCCGCTGTTTGCCCGTGAGCGCGTGGCAATGGTGAGAGAGGCAAGTACCAGCGTAAACGCTCCAGTCAAAGAGCTTGACTTATCGGAGTGGTGTACTAACTACAGGCAAGCTATTGATGCTGCCTGCTACTACATTCGATTCGTAACCATACACGATCATCAAATTAGCTTTACAACATCGCCAGACGTACTAGCAGCGCAACTGCGCTCTAGCGGCTTTTTCATAATGGACTTTGACGCTGTTAGCTATAGCACTTCCTTCCAAGGCTTTATACAGAGAGACGGAACTATCGTCACCATTCGCCCATGGCTTCTGCCGGCAGCAGACGGCTATTATGATGCGATCACTTGGGACATGAGCAACGACCCACAAGAAGAGCAAATCGTTGTACTCGACGGCCTTGCTTCGCCAACAGAGCGATTCTTTGCGATAAGAAACGCTATCACAAAACCCCGCGTCTACGAAATAAAGAAAGTGAATATCGACGGCGAAGGAGTTATCACCATTGAAGCGTTCCACCATCCCACCGACGCAAACGGTTATAGTCTGCTTGGGGTAAACTGGACTACATACGAGACTGACGCGAATTGGGTGATTGAGCTATGAACATCATCAACGCATTGCCAGGCATCGTGCCTACAGCGCGTTCCTTTACGATGGGCCAATGGCCGCAAAAGCGTGCCAAGATGCGCAATGGCCGAACAGTGCGATGGGCGCTTTGCAATCAGCCGTCTGGCGACACAATGGATCTTACATGGGAAAACATCACCTACGCGCAAGCAGAGCAAATCTGCATAGTGTGGGACAACAGCTACGGAATCTACGGCTCTCTGTCTTTGATACCTTCAATCAACCTGACGCCAGAGATTCTGGCCGGCACAAGTGGAGGGCTAAATAGCCTTTTGACGCTACCCTTTCCTGGCGCAACGTGGCACTTTGCGGGCTCGCCGCAGGTTGTCGCCGCTAAGGCGGGACGCTGCACGGTGAAGCTACCAATCAAAGCGCGAGTGGCAGCCACCTACTCGCCATGACTGTACGCCTACCTTTAACACTGCCGGCAATAACTCCAACGAATTGGGAGCTAACGCTACCTGGCTATCCGGTTATCGTCGCCAGTTTCCGGTCGGCTTCATTCCCTGAGATCCTTGGCTCACTGCCTAGCGACTCAAGATGGAAACTAACATTTGAAAACGTAAATGACGCGCAAGCATTGGCACTGTTGCTGCCATGGTATGCCAGCGGTTGCGGATTGTGGTCGCTAACACAACTGCCCGAAGAATTGGCGGGAGGCGTTAATAACGCAGACTTCAGAAAAAGACTCACGGGAACAACGTGGACAATCGAAAGAGAGCCAACTAAGCAGTCAGTAAAGAAAGGCAGATTCAATGTCACCATTGACCTTATCTATGAATTAACGTTCGAGTCTGTCTATGGCCCGCGCAACTCGCCGCTAAATCTGGGCGCTAATCCGTTACTGCTGAACCTATCTAACGTAATGTCAGTCGTAGCCGTGCCGGTTACGCTCGATCCGTTCTTGCCTGTGCTGCGAAGTGCTGGCCCGGTTGTCAACCTGGACTATGCAACTATCGACGGACTAACAGCAATCGCGTTCCCAGTGTTCCTGGATAAAACGATCCGGCGCGATGCGGCAGTGGTGTTGATGCTCGATTTGCCGACGACAGATGCTACCGCTGTTGCGCTCCCGGTCGGGCTGGTGCCGCTGCTGCCTGCTGCTCGAAACGCCGGTCCGGTGCTAAGTCTTGGCTTCGAGTCGGGCCTGACCGTGGCAGCTACGGGACTGACCCGGCCCTGATGCCGGCTATACTGCCAACAGACTCTTTCAGCTTGATATGGCCGTTACTAAGCAGGAATATCCTATGACCGCAGGCTTTACAAGCGCCAGCGTAGCAAATGCCTTGCGGTCTGCGCTTATCGACGCGGGGCTAATGGCGGAATGGTTCGACAGCTTTGCGATTAGTGGAGACAGAATATGCCGAGTGCTGCAGATAGTTCACGATCCCACGAAAACCTATGGCACATGCTTTTATTATTTCATTGTTGAAAACGGAGGCATAGCGGTTGCGTTGGCCACAAACGGTTGGGATGCTACAGCTCCTGCACCTATTAACGTTCCAACTGGAACGCAATACCTGGACTGGCATACTTTGCCGGCAAGCTGTAGCATTGGCCCGAGCCAGCTTAGTTGCACTACTCTGTTTAATTACTCTACAACTTCCAATCTCGTGCTGGACAGGTTTACGTCGGGCAGTGACACCAAGCAAAGCTGGTTCGTATTTAGGCAAACGTCTACCGTAACAAGATCGCGCCCATTTACTTTTCTGCACAAAGATATGGCGCTGCACAGCTGGATTGACTTAAGCAAGGGTTGCATTAGCGGCCTGACTCGCTTAACTGCTGCCACGTCAGACAGGGCCGGTTTGGTTAATTTTCAGATTGACGAAAATTTACGCAGATGCCTTAGCGTCGGTCCGGCGCTACAGGGGTCTACTAGCGGGTCTAACTACCACGCACAGCAGTACAACGCTTACTCCTACTTTGGCGCAGGCTCTTCAGCGAGCGGCGCTAACGTGAACTTCCCGAACTGGGGCGGAAGCAACAAGATAGCCGCGACACCACTTCCTGTTGGCAGAAATGCTGCCAACCCGGCATACACCAGTGACTATGTGCCGGTCTGCTCAAACATACCATGGAACCTTTGGACGCCAACAAGATTGGCTGATGATTTTGGGGTCTACATGCGTTATGATTCCAATGATATTGCACTTGGCGACCGCTTTGTAGTTCAAGCAGCAACAAATGAGTGGCAAGTATTGGACTTTGCCAATAACGCAGTCCTAAATGATGGAGCATCGGCTTCTTTCTTGGCAAGGATTATTTAGTTATGGGCGTTATTGTCGGCTCTGATGGAGGTGTTCAAATTAACCTTGGCGGCGGACTAAAGTACGTTGCTAATATATTCTCTTGGAATGTGAATATGGGACGCGATATGCTGCGGACCACAACGCAAGCAGATGAGGCCGAGAGGCGTACTGGCGGCCTTGCTGATTGGAGTGGTGACATTAGTATGCGCCTGCAATTCTCTGACGATGTAAGCGTTGCGCAAAGCTCCTGGCAGATGCTAAATTTTGCGCTAACCGGCGTAGACGATGGCTTAAAAGCTGATCTTAAACTTATCATGCAATCGTATCAAGTCTTGCCTGAAAACTGCGATATTTTCAGAACAACTATTACTGGCATCATAAGCCTTGTCGGTACGGTCGTGATTGGAGACGCAAAGCTCGATTGCACTGACCCTGGAGAGCCAATTATTTTGGTGCTGAGCTGGAGCGGTGACGGAGCACTCACGCCACAACGCAGTTAGTTTGACGACAGCTACCGCCAGGCGCTAGGCTGATCCGGCATGGCCACGCTTCCCAGTGTTTGGAGTGGATAGACGAATCTCGGTCCTAGAGCAAGGCATGGTTCGCCTAGAGACACTGGTTGCGCAACTTGTTGGCCGCATGGACAACGATCACAAGGCAGCGCTAGAAACACGCAAGGAAGACAGGGCATCACTAAGGGAGCTGGCAGAAAAGATGGAAAAGTCAGGAGAAAAAATGGAAAAATCGGTTTCGGCTTTAGCTGATGAAATAAAAAGTCTAGCAAAAAACACAGCCACTAATGACAACAAAGCGGCCGGCGCTCTTGATGCCGGCAAATGGATTGTTGCAACATTGCTAGGCGTTGGCACATTGGCGGTCGGAGCGCTTGGCTTACATGCTGCCTATCAAGCCGGTCAGCGAGGTGTTCACTATGAGCCAGAACTGCCGACGCCGCGCTACAGCGAACGAAAATGACACTTGAAACTACCACGATCTCAGGACTGCCAAACGCAGCGACGCCACTAACAGGCGCTGAGCGAATTGTGATGGATCAGGCCGGCGCCACCGTGGACGCGACGACCCAAGACATCGCCAACCTGGCGTCGGCAGCGGCAGGGTTCCCCTATACTCAAGCTACCCCCGCTGCGGTCTGGACGATCAATCACAATCTCGGATACAGGCCGAGTGTTGAACTGCTCGACGCTGGCAGCCAGGAGATTGAAGGCCAAGTCTCTCACCCCACTGTCAACCAAACGGTAATTGGCCCTTTTAATCCACCTACCGCCGGCCAAGCCAGGCTGCTTTAGTTACCATCACTTAAACTACCATGCCACGCAAGTTCTTTACCGACATCGACATGCAGTCGGTGTCAAAAGTCACCAACCTGCCCGCTGGCACGGCTGCTGGCGATGCTGTCAACGTTTCGCAGCTTAACGCGGCGATCGAGGGTCTATCGACTAAGGACAGCGTTCGTGTAAAAAGTACCGGAAACGTAAACATAGCGTCTCCAGGGGCATCGCTGAATGGCGTAACCTTTGCGTCACAAGACAGGGCGTTGCTGGGGGACCAAACACTTCCCGCTGAAAACGGCATTTACGTTTGGAATGGTGCGGCCACTCCGATGACTCGGGCGCTTGACGCCAGTACATTTGACGAGCTTGAATCAGCGGTCGTTAGCGTTGACGAAGGCACTGTAAACGCGCAAACAACCTGGAGGCAGACAGCGGTAAACGGCACCATTGGCACTACCGCAGTTACCTGGATTCCGTTTGGGACTAGCGCTCCTGCCGCCAGCGAAGTTACAGCCGGCGTTGCTGAACTGGCAACACAAGCCGAAGCAGACGCCGGGACCGATGATACGCGCATTGTCACTCCACTAAAACTTGCCAACTTGGCAGGCCGAGTCAGAAAAAGAGGAGAGAACATTGGGGACGGCAGTGCTACCACTTTCACGGTGACGCACAACTTGAATACCCGCGATGTAATTGTCCGCCTTTTTCCGAACAGCGGTCAGTACGACGATGTTGAAGTTGATGTGCAGCGTACTTCTGTAAATGCTGTAACGCTGGTATTTGCAACGGCTCCGGCGACCAATGCTTATCGTGTTGTAGTGATTGGCTGATGGCAAGGGAGTTCTTAACGCCCATCCTGCTGGCTGAGCAGCTCATCGCGACCCTGGGCGCCACAATGGCAAGTGGCCGCATCCTCGGTCGCTCTACGGCTGGCGTGGGA
>Ga0208487_1000050_pt1 | contig 26040 bp, 14 predicted proteins | sample LakMenEpi21Sep12_FD_150723 | JGI IMG/M metagenome (GOLD analysis project Ga0208487, IMG submission 150723) | Freshwater microbial communities from Lake Mendota, WI - 21SEP2012 deep hole epilimnion (SPAdes) | ecosystem: Environmental > Aquatic > Freshwater > Lake > Epilimnion/Euphotic zone ...
CGATGCGAATGTCATGTTCCGTTCTGATGCCCTATTACGAATGGCGACCCGCCTGCATTTACCGCGGGTCGGGGCCGTCACAGGGGACGTGCGACTGGCAAGCGATGAATCTGACTTTGGGCGGGGTGAGTCACTCTACTATCTCGTTGAGCGATCGATCCAAAAAGGGGAGTCTCTCATCGGATCGGTCATGGGGGTGGATGGAGGTATGTACCTCATCCGGCGAGAGTTGTTCAAGCCTGTGGCCAAGGATACGATTCTTGATGACTTTACGATATCCATGACGGTCATCCAGCAAGGCTACAGCATCCGTTACGAACCCACCGCGATTGCAAACGAAAACGGAACTACTTCATCGGAAATCGAGTTTGGGCGTCGCAAGCGGTTGGCTCGCGGTGCTATTCAATCGATCTCCCGAGGAATCTACCCGTCGCTGTTCGATCAACCGATCGAGTTTGCCCAATGGTTCAGTCATAAGCTACTTCGCTGGCTCAACCCATTGGTTCTCATGGGTGTTTTCCTTCTGAGCATTTTGTTGGCGTTCTCCAGCACGTGGTTTCAGATGCTGCTGGTTTTAGAGATCCTGGCCCTCGGCGGTGCGATCCTAGCTTGGTTGATTCCCCAACTCCGCGACTGGCCGATCCTGGGTTTGATCTATTACTTTGGGCTGAGCCATTGGGCGATGCTCATCGGATTGTTCCAAGGGCTATCGGGTAAGTACTCTGCGGTATGGAACCGAACGGATCGCAAATCGATTGCCAGTTGACGAACGTGCTCGCACTCGAAAACACACATAGGTTCTGATCCGTTAGTTTAGTGCGTTGATAGTACGTGACGAACTCGTTGAAAAATAGGGTCCATCCGGCATTATCGTGGCTAGATTATCGTGGCTAGCAATTCCTACCAATGGTTCTTTTCGTACTCGTACTCAGTGAAACGGTACTCGTACTCGAAGAGAAGTATTGGGATTTCTTTGACAAAAGGGCCAAGTAGTGGGGTTGCAGCTTCCCTGAAAAGGTGATCGACTTGAATCGATTCAGGCGTTTTCGAGTACGAGTACCGCGACGCTGAGTACGAGAAAGCCGAGCTTCGACCCACTAAAATACCTGAAGGACCAAAAATAGTTCCTGCCGAAAAGTTGATTCCATAAAGAAAAGATCTGTAAATGTTAAACGTTAACGTCGAGCCCGCAATTCAATCAAGTATCGACACTTGGCTAATCACTGGTGTAGCCGGATTCATTGGATCCAATTTATTGGAAGCTTTACTTGGTCTAAACCAAAATGTCATCGGATTGGATAACTTCGCCACGGGGCACCGATCCAACCTAGATGCGGTCCGAAAAGCCGTGACCCCCGAGCAGTGGGAACGATTCCGATTCAGCGAAGGGGATATTTGCAACGCCGAAACCTGCAAGATGCTCGTTTCGCAAAACGTTGACTACGTTTTGCATCAGGCTGCCTTGGGATCGGTTCCGAGGTCGATCCATGATCCGATCGCAACAAATCTCAATAATGTGTCCGGATTTCTTAACATGCTCGTGGCTAGTCACGATGCGAAGGTCAAGTCGTTTGTTTATGCGGCGTCAAGCTCTACGTACGGTGACCATCCTGGATTACCTAAGGTAGAAGACCAAATTGGTAAACCCCTTTCGCCCTACGCAGTGACCAAGTATGTCAATGAGCTTTATGCGGATGTTTTTTCCACCACCTATGGTTTTCGATCGATCGGCCTTCGCTATTTTAACGTCTTCGGTCCACGACAGGACCCCAATGGACCCTATGCCGCCGTGATCCCCAAATGGATCGAGCAGATCCAAAACCGCCAAACAGTTCAGATCCATGGAGACGGCCAAACCAGCCGAGACTTTTGCTACGTAGAAAACGCCATCCAAGCGAATCTGCTCGCGGCGCGAGCACCCGAGCAGGCCAAGGGGCAAGTTTACAATGTGGCCTTCGGTCAACAGACCTCTCTCAATGAGTTGTTCGAAGCATTAAGGACGTTGATGAAACAGCCCGATGCTCAGAGTACACACGGGGAATTTCGAAAAGGCGATGTCCGCCACTCCTTGGCCAATATCGATAAGGCACGACGGTTACTCGGCTATAATCCAGAAGTTAGCTGTAGCGAAGGACTCCGTCGAACGGTCGATTATTACCTCGCAAATCGGAAATAACAGGTTGTCCGTCCGTTCATTGAACCGGGTAATTGAACATTCAATGATGCAAACGGTGATCATCCCGGTGCTCAACAATCCTCATGGCTTATGAGATGCATTCCGACGATTTCACAAAAGAGCATTCCCGTTGAGCGGATTGTTGTCGACAACGGATCGGTGGTTAAAAATGGTTACTCTTGGTCGTACTCGCGCGAAACCGGTAATTGCCCACTCGAATCCCCGAATAGCCAAACTTCTGAGGCAAATCCTCTGAGAGCCTCGAAGCCTAAACGGGAACCTGAGTATGATTGACGCTAAAAAGGTACGATCAATACTTGGATCGGCAGGTCTTTTACTAGTACCGCTCCTAATCTATGCATCCATATTGCCTCTTCAATTCGTACCGCTATCTCTGGACCAAGCGATTATCAGATGGCAATCGACTCCTTGGCTGAATCTGGGGGTCAATAATCGTGCCGATTGGATTTTTAACGCGATTGTGATCATCCCGATCACCTATTTTTTATGTGGTGCAGTGGGCTATCGCAGGCGACTGGGGATGGGGCTCTTGATCACGTGCAGCGAGGGGACTGGCACGCTCATTGGGAGCTCGGCCGATTTGCTCGACTTAAAACTTCGAGAGGTACTGAGCGATAGCTACAAAATTGGGAAATGCCCAAAGCTTTGGGACGGAAAAGCCGCAGTCCGGATTGCCGAGTTGTTATCCGCAAAATTCCGATAACCATATGTTTCTCCACCCTTTTCAATCACAGGAAAAGCAATAGGCATTTTAGGTGGACTATTTGCAGAAACGATTCTCGGCGGGGATGGTGGGAGCACGTTACCTTGCTCCACTTGATGGAACTTGGGTTGCTAAAACGTGGGACCTTCAGCGCCGTTACTCGGATCAATCTGGAGATATCGACTTGCTCGAGGTAGGGAATCTTCATTAGGATGGACCAACATGGGGAGCGTCGGTTTTGGATGCTTCTATGGTTGTTTAGCCTTTTGGTAATCGCTTGTACGTATCTGACCCCTTTTTTTTTCGAGTGGATTCCGCTGAAGATCTTCATAAGGGATGCCAGGGGGATCTCAGATTGGAGTTTTTCAGCGGATCGGTTTTGGCGATCTTCTGTCGTTCCTCACTGTTTCTTTTCGGGATACATCCTCTCGATGTGGTTGGCCCTAGGCTATACCCTGGAGCGGCGGATCTGGTGGATCGTCGCGGCCGCGGGAGGCATGGTCCTGTATCTCATTTCGCTTGAATTGCTACAGGTTCTTATTCCCGGACGAACCATATCCGGCGGGGATGTATTGATCCACTTGATCGCTTACACGGCTGGAGCAGCGCTTGGTGGTTCGCTAGTTTATTGTTTTCGTTTTACCCATTCGAGCCTGCACTTTTCATTGCAGTGCATTGGTGTTTGGGTCTTTGTTCTGATTTATCTTTCGATCTACCCTATTTCCTTCAAAACGGATCGAAGTGGCTCCTTGATGGAAAGTTTCCTGCTTTCGTTGAAGGAGATTCCAAGCAAAAGCGATATCCTAGCGAATCTCCTTTTAGGTTGTCCTATCGCGTTGTTGTATCTCGATGCTCTAGGTGCACAGGCCGATTCGAGGAAAGGACTGACTAAGGTTGATTGTCCATTGGTTTCCGTTCTGACATTAGTTTTCATTGCGGCACTCTCTGTTGAAACGATCCAGTACTTTTTTGCGGAACGACATCCGTCACTTTATGACATCCTTTTCCAAATGCTAGGTGCCGCTAGCGTGTGTGGAATCTTTATGCGATTGCAGTTGGGTCGGATTGGGATTCATCGACAGGTTCTGGAGTGGCTCGAGGGATTGCGTTCAAGTGGTGTCGCACTGATTGCCTTCTCGGTCGGTTTTTTGATTTTCGAGTGGACTCCCTGGTTCCCCTCCATTGAGCTCTCGACCATGAAAGAAAGTGTCAAGGAGTTGGTTTTACCATTGACGACGCCCGATTATCCATGGGATTTGCATTGGGCGGCGAACCGATTGGGAATCGCGTCCGTTTTTGCGTGCTCAGTGACAATTAGTATTTCCTGGTACATGTTTCTCAGGTCAAATCGAAATGCGATTCAGCCCACCATCAAGATCATGTCCATGGTTTCGTTTTATGGCCTCGCAGTGGAATTGGGTAAGGTCGTCATCTCGACAAAAAATGCAACTCCCTTGCTAATACTCTCGAGCTTTTTCGGTGGGTTGTCGGTCTTCTTGGTGGTCCTAGTCGTTGAGAACTGGGACCAGACCGTTGGGATGAAATCGAACAAAAAAGTAGAAAAATGAGTACTTGGGTACACCTCCTGGCAATCGCGTTACTCGTTTCAACCGGTAGTGTTGCGCAGCAACCACAGCGTCCTTTGGAGGAAGGGATAACCTCGGAGCTGAAATCCGATTCGCAGGTAAGCGAGGCTATACGGAATCTCAGATCGCTTCGTAAAAGCTTGGAAGCAATGGGTTCTAAGCATCCTTTTCGCAAACAGTTCGAAAAACAAATCAAGAGTCAAGAGGAGAATTTAAGAAATAGAATCCAGAAGCTTACTCCATCTGTGGAACCAAAAGAAGACAGTCTGCTGATGGAGCCAAAAAGAGAAGGTGAGGGAGGATCCCTTGATCTTAAGGAGTCTACAACAGATCCAGGCTTTCAAGATGACTCAAATAAAACGAGATCGGACGCCGATTCGGATAGGCAGAAATACTTGGTTCCCACCACGCAAGGGGTGACGGATTTGGATGTGCCACATGAGCTAGATGCGAGGATAATCGAGCAGAATGCATATCCGTGGCTAGATAACAAAGAGCTTCAGGATTCAGGATGTTTTCCTGGCACCAGACTCATGTGGGGTATCGAACCTATTTATGATCTTAATGCCAAGATCGAGTCGGGCGTCGTTTGGGAGTGGAATGATACTTGGCGGGCAAAGACCCTAGCGGAGTTTTGGAGGAGTCCAAAACCGTTGCTTGCTTTTCACCCATCAAAACATTTCGATTCCGATGGGCTTTCGTTTGCCGTCTGCAAGGACACCGAATCGAACAATCCGGCATCGGTCGAGTTATGGATCATTAGAAAGATGCTCTCTGACGGGTCCGCAAGACGCAGCGAATTGCTATGTAAGGGGATGCTAGGCGATTACCATGATCGTCTGAGTTTATACTTCGATCCGATTCAAAACAACCTTATACTGGGAGTTTCTGGACGCTTGGAATTGATCGAAAGAAAAGCTTCGATTGAGGCGATGGAATTGCCGCAAGTGGGGGTCATCATTCATATCAGTGCACTGAATTCCGAGGAATTGCAGAACACCCTTGTTCCGTTCAAGGAGCCGATCGTCGTTCAGAGCGATTCCTTCGTAACAAGTGTTGCTCAACCACATAACGAAGTGGCGACAGATATGCGACCTTTTTGGAGGAAGAAAGGTGCAGCTCCCAGCCAGTTTCCCCATTGGTGGGAGCATCGCGGTAAGCGGATCTTGAAGCATGATTACGATGCATCTAAGACAGCCGAGGCCAACGGATCGGGTTTATGGAAGAGAATGTCCCGCTTGGTGCCAGGGGATATGCTAATGGTGCAACCGGGAGTGTATTCCAGTCGAGAGAGGCTCGATCTGAAAATCAATGGAACCGAAACCGCACCGATCGTAATAGAAGCCCAGGCGGCTGGAGTGGTGATCACTCGGCCAGATTCGACAGAGAATGTCATCAATATTACGGACTCCACATTTTTCGCACTTGGAGGGATCGAAGTCACTGGTGGTAGTACGGGCGTGAGGATCCAAACCGCCAGCAATTTGATGATTTACAATAGTACCATTTGTGATGTCGGCGGTGTTGGGATCTCGTTAAACTTTCGAGACACTTCTTCTGTCTATCTAGTGGACAATGAGATTTTTGGAACAAAAGGAAATGGAGAGGGAATCTACGCAGGTTCACACGACGGAACACGTACGACTCACGATTCGTTTTTCGTCGGCAACTACATCCACGATCTAGCCGTGGGACCAGAAAGTCAAGGGGACGGAATAGAGATAAAAAACCGCTCATACGGAAATACTGTAAAGTGGAATTACATCGTTGGGACCAAGTATCCAGGGGTAACCGTGTATGGTGCCGGCCAGGCAGGAAGGCCGATAAATATCATTCAGGAAAACATCATCTTGAATTCAGAGGATTCCGGAATTCAAGTCACCGCAGACGCGCTCGTTCAAGGCAACTGGATTTCAGGAAAGCATGTTGGTATCGCTTCTAGGCCGTTTGGGAAAACTAAGGCAAGAAATATAAAAATCCTAGGGAACACCATTATCACAGACACCTTTGGGATTAAAGTATCTCAGTGGAATCATTCTGACAACTGGATTGCAAACAACTTGATATCTTCAAAGACTCGAAACTACTTTCATTCCGGTTTCGGCAGAGCGATCTATCTTTCGAACCAGTTGGTTTGCGACCTGCAGGATAGCGCTGATCTGGAAACAAAAACGAATTATGTCTCCAATCGTTTACTGACCAGCAACGATCTTTTTGACAACAAGCGGTCCTCTCAAGGGCGTGTAGGAGCAATCGAGTATTTGCCTGATTCGCGAGGAACGAAGGACGAGAGAACCACTGTTCACGAATTTAGTCACGCGATTTATCAACCTGTTGATTCACAAATTCATTTTTTGAATCAATCTTCCGACGAAGGGCCTCGAACCCATGCTTGTTTGACTGAAGATCTAGAACCGATCAACGTTCCTGATGCCTTGGTACAGGTTGCTGTTGTGTCGGACCCGGAGACGGTTCGCGGGGGGGTGGTCTATCGCATCATAATCGCTGATCGGAGTTCCGGAAAAATATTTTGGGCAGAAGCGAAAACCTTAAAGGACGAGGGGTCGCTGCTCTTCAAAAAGCGAGACCGATTGGACGGGGATTTGACGGGGATAGGAGTTACGACCAACGCCGAGATACTATTGATTGATCGAGACGGTTTGAGCACAGTTTCAGTACGGTAAATCCGAGTGCAACATTTTGTCAATTTGATTCTCTTGTTGGTCGCAGTGATACTCGCGACGCAGATATCGGATCGTCTGCCCGTTGATCGATTCCTATCGGAATCCGGAAACCCTAAAGCAAACATCGATTCTGCTCTGTTGGTTGAATCGGTTTATTTTGGTCTGCTGGGTGACTGGGGCCATTTTGGGTGTTGCTCGGGCTCGCAGGCCTTTTAACCATTGGCGATTATGAAGAGGAATCGACACGCTTGGATTTTTATCTTCCAACTGTTTGCCCTTAGTGCTAATTTGCTGGATGCTCCCTGCGATCATTAAGTCGATTAGAGCATGTTGGGGCCGGTCTAAATTTTGGTCCCATTCGATGGCGATAACCTTCCTTTTCCTCATGGATGGATTCGCACGATTTGCATCGATAATCAGATGGTCTAAGACCCGAATATCATGAACCGCATCTTCAGAGATTCGAGTGTCCGATTTGCTTTTACCTTGGTTGGGCTTCTGCTTATACCGCTTTTGGTGTACGCTTCGATTTTGCCTTTAGTGTACGTCCCGCTCGATTGGCAGAAAGCAGTTTCAAGTTGGAAGTCAACTCCCTGGTATAACCTGGGCGTTGTAAAACGCGCCGACTGGATCGCCAATGGATTGGTTGTGATACCAATTAGTTTCTTGTTAAGCGGTGCCTGTGGCTATCGCCGAAACTGGAGTCTTTGCCTTTTTGCGTGGTTTTCAGTTATCATGGTTATGATGGCTGGGGTAGTTGTGGGAATCGAATGTTTGCAAATCTGGTTTCCTAGGCGTACGAGGTCACTAAATGACATCCTGGCGGGGTGTGTCGGGGCCTTTCTTGGTATTGTTTTATGGGTAGCCATTGGGGAGAGAGCCACGGACAACGTATTACGATTCTTATCATTGGAAACACTCAGGCAGAGGTTGTTATGGTTGGCGATTGGAGCATGTATCGCCTGTGTTTTGTACGCGTTATATCCATTTGATTTTGTTTTAAGTATCAAGGAGTTTCGCCTCAAAATCGATGAAGGTCGAATCGGTTTTTTGAATGATGGTACGGAGGGGGCGAACATCGAGAATATTAAAGGTTTTATAACTTCTGTCATCCTTGTACTCCCTTTCGGAGTGGCGTTAGGCCTATCCCCCCGATGGCCCAATCGATTCCTAAGCATAGTATTTATATCGCTTCTGTTAGAGACAATACAAGTTCCTGTGTATAGCCAATACTCAACTGCTCTGGATTGGATCGCGGGGATCCTGGGAGGCTATATTGGGCTTCTTGCAGTTCGATCGGTATCATTTTGGGAGCATATTCGTGGGAAAAGTTGGCTATGGCTTTTGCTGATCATCAGCTGGACGCTATTGATTTATGGGGTTTACGTCGGGTTATGGCCATTTGGTTTTGGGCGGAATGTGATCAAGGATGATGATTTGTTGTCCCTCCGATGGAGAGACTCCATCTCCCCACCTTTTTTGAAGTACTATTTTTCGAGCGAGTACGAAGCGGTTACCAATCTACTGGGTAAAGCTATTTCGTTTAGTATCTTAGGATGCCTGACCGAAGCGCTCATTGAGTCTCTTCCTATTAAGAACGGATCAAGACCGATTTGGATTGCTGGCTTTGCCATGTCCGTCGTAGCGATTTTGATCGAAATCGGCCAAATCTACGTTCAGGGGCAAATTGCCGATATTACGGATGTGTTGAGCTACATCTTTGGTGGCTTTGCAGGGTTGTTGTTACTTCGGCATGTTTTGCATGGTCTTCCTGATCTCCGACAGGAATTGCCGCTATCCGAGGACCAGATACCGGTGAAAACGCACTTGGAAACCGACGCGATGGTGCAGTCTGTATCTTGGTTCAAGGTTGCTATCGGGGTGGGTCTATTGATCTCCGGTTGTTTGCTTTCGCTCAGTCATCCGGGTTGGCCGATTATTCAGTTACTTGTTGTCTTGTGCGTGTCATTGGTAGTGTATTCCAGGCCAGATTTTTTTCCCCTGGTCTTCGTGATAGGATTGGTAATCGGAGATGCCTATTTGTGGACCGGACAACTTATCCTGCAAGAATATGACAGCATTTTACTCGGTAGTCTCGGAGGTTGTCTGTTAGGGTCAGGAGCGTTATTCAATTCCAATCAGCGAGGTTCAAGAATAGCAACTCCGTTGGAGTGGCTGGGACAAATTGGCTGGACATTGATGCTTTTAAGCATATTGATTGGGCTTGGGATTGGGATGTATCGATTACCACACGTCCCGTTTGGAGATCAGCTTTCTGTTTATTTCACCGATTGGAATGCGTTGAGGATTTCGAAGGGTTATTTCTGGGGCTTTGCGTTCTACGGGATACTTCGATTACTCGCGCCAAAGACGCTGGACCAATGGCGTTTGCGATTTGTTCACGGGGTTTTATTAACGGCTGGATACGTTGGTGTATGGGTTTTGATTGAGCGAGCTGTTTTTCCAGGCATTACTAATATCATCGAAATTTATAGGGCAACCGGTCCTTTCTTTACGATGCACATAGGTGATCAGCATATCGATGCCTTCCTTGTTCTAGCTTATCCAATTGCCGTTGGATGGACGCTGAACCAGAAGCCCCGAACCGATGGGTTGCGACTCGAAGCAGGTTTCATCCTTGGAGTTCTAGCGGTTCTTTTCGTATGCCATGCGGTATTTGCGGCGATGTCCCGGGGGACGATTTTGGCTATAGGAGTTCAGACCGTAATCTTAATGCTGAGCTTTACTCTTCAATTTATTCAAGGACTTAGCAGACCGGTTTCTTCACGCATTTTCTTGGTGACGCTCCCAGTTGTTGGGTTGTTTGGTTTAATGGCTTATTCGGTCCTCTTATCCCGTTTCGATTCGAGTGTTGAAGACACGAAAGGGCGATTCGCGCATTGGTCGCAAATTGTACGTGGCGGGACTACTGGGCCCGGTGGTATAAGCATCGGCCACGGTATAGGAAGCTTCCCGAGCATGATGGCCTCAGAAAGAGCGTTGGCCTTCCCTCCGGTAAGCTGGCAATCCGACGGCCGAAATGGGCGAATTGAGGTTCTTCCCGGATGGCCCCTTTACTTGGAACGCTATGCTCGGGAACTTCCTGATTCCCTGGTTCGAACCTCGGGAGTACGTATTGAATCGATCAACGCACAAGAGGCAACAACGAGGCTTTATCGAGTTGAGAAATCCTTGTTGCAGTCCTACGGGTCTGAGGCGGTTGAATTGAAACTAATCTCAGAGAAACCACAGGAAGCGCTTTGGCCAAAAAACTTGGTAAGAGAGTCCAAAGATCGCAATCCATTCGCAAGATTTCGCCCTGTTTATGTAGGGATATCCCCGCCCTCGCGCGGCAGCTTAATCATTGAGAACCAAGAGGGATCCGCAGAGTTGATCTCTGCGGCGTCGAGTTATCCGTGGATATTTACCTGTGACGACCACCTCATTTGGCGAGCAAAGAACTTTCTGGTTCATGCATATTACGAACAAGGTATGTTGGGAGTAATTGCTTGGCTGATTTTGGTCTCGTACAGCACACTCCGGGGGTATCAATCGATCGTATCGCGTAACCGAGAAGATCAAGCGATTTTGTGGATCAGTTTATCCCTTCTGGGCTTTTGGATTGTGGGGATGTTTGGCACGCTCGTAGATACACCTTGGATAACGGCCTTGGTGCTCGGTTGTACAGCATTACTCGGAGGTTCATTTCGTCGTGTACAACCTGGAAAAACAACCGATGAATAGTCTATCGCCGATGAATAATCTATCGCAGAAATTTCTACTTTTGATGCTTTGCAACTTGCTGCTTTGCGTGGTTTCGTCGGGTTGCGATTCATTAGAACCTATCGCGGCATCCAAGAGCAAGAATGTTTCGGACCGCGATCCCAAAGGGTTAACGGCGCGACAAGATACCATCTCTGCGGAGGAGCTTCACAGGCTAACCGATCCGAGCTATGGAAAGAAAAAGGAATTGCGTTTTCTCCGGGCCCCGAAACTACGAAGTCTTGAGTTTCCGCTCGCACTTGGGATGAACGCCATCTGGGGAGCCACCGGTAAAGATCATTTAGGGCGAGTATACCTAGGGGTTTCCGCCTGGGATGGTGGAGACGACCCGAGTGCATCTTTATGGAGATATGATCCCGGAGTCGATTCCTTCGAGTTGCTTGGCGATATCAATCAAACGCTCAGTGATTTAGGGATTCGAAAAATGAATCCCTTTCCGGAGACGCAGATCAAGATCCACTCAAAAATTGTTCAAGCCAGCGATGGTAAAATGTACTTTTCCTCACAGGACGAGCATCAGGAAAAGGCGGATGGAAGCAGTAATGCGCAGTTCGGTGGGCGGATGTTCGCCTTAGATCCAATTCTCAAGAAATGGGAATGCATCTACGCGGCCCCCGAAGGATTAATCGCCTTAGCTGCTAGGGGACATTATGTCGTTGCTCAAGGCTACTTTGGGCACGTGCTTTATCAATACGATGTCGATTCAAAATCGATTAAATCTAAAAAACTTGGTACCGTTAATGGGCATGTGTCCAGGAACATCTTTATGGATCGTCGGATGCATGTTTACGGGATTCGTGTAAGGCAAGCCGCACAAGGAGAGCAAGACGGAGTTTACAACGTGGACGAACAGATTGTGCGTGTCTCATTGGTCGAATTGGATACCCAGTTGGAGGAGATACATGACTGGCCGCTTGAAGACTATGTGATAACAGGCACTACTAGCGCAAATGGGATTACTGGATTTTGTGAATTAGTCGATGGGAGCATTGTTTTTGTTGCAGAGTCGGGTGCACTTTGGATCATTCGGTTGCAAGGGGATCGTTCCGAGTTAAACCGTTTGGGGTGGATTGGAACCGATGGGCCCTGTTTTTGTGGTGGGTTGTTTTCACCCTACGGGGAAAGATTCGTAAGTGGGCTGACAATTAAAAAGGGGGAAAAGTTCTACCGATGGAATGTTTTCGATATTGAAAAACAGCAGTCCTTTTCGCTTAAGCTAGACGCTGACAGCCAGAAACTTTTACAGCGGCAAAACCTTTTAGCCTATGGTTCAGAAACAATCGATCATGAGTCTAGAGCTTATGTAGTTGGACGGCGTCAGCTCAATGATGGTAAAGCGCCCTATGTGCTTCAGTTATCCTGGGAATAGGTTTTCGCTAGCTATCATGCAATCCTATCGACTTGTATTACAGAGCGTCTGTTCGTTTAAGACACTATTGCTGGTTTTGTCCGTTTTGGAGGGTTCACTCAATCTCGCATCCGCCCAATCGGAACGCCTAGATTCTGCGGGGCGAATTGAGAATCGCGTCCCGCGCGAATTGCTGGCCCAGCCGGCAATTTCCGCGGAAGTCGAACGCCTGAGAGCCTTAAGAAAGAGTGCAGCGCGGTATGGCAAGAAGCATCCAGCTTATGGCTCGACTGAAAAACAGATCGCCGAGGCGGAAGAAAAACTCAGAAGTTACCTAGAAGAACCCCAAAGAACGGATGATGCTCGCGTGGAAATCCCTTCGGCAGATCCGAAGGAACATCTTGGCGATCGATCTTCCAGACAAAAACCCAGTGCACAAGGTCTCGATTTGGCAGATGATTTTTCGAATATCGACTTTGCAACAGGTGCTCGGCTTGTTCCAGCGTATCGATCGCTCAAACTCCCGAGACTTACGGGGGTAGGTTGCTTTCCGGCACTGGGACTCATCTGGGGAGGAGAGTACGACTCCGTTACAAACGCCAGTAGGATTTGGCAATGGAGCGATTTGCCTGACGCAAAAACCAAATCGCTTTACTATGAAGCAGTAGGCAAGATTGAAGCCTTAGCTTTTTTAAGGGAGTTTCAGGAGCAGGCGTTCGTTTATCTATTGGTCAACAATCAGTTCGACAAGGATACATCCAGGATTACAATCGAGGAAATCCCAGTACAAGCCGTCCCTCCCTTTTCGATTCTTGAGCCTACCATAGCTAAAACGCTCTTGGATGCCACAGTCCGAAAATCTCCACGAATGCACTTGATGTCGGGAGAAAAGCCAGGAATTCTTTTGGGATACTTCGGTGATTTCCTCGAAACCAAGATTCACGAAGATTGGCAACTGAAACAGACCACTTTGGATTCAGTTTGGTCGTTTTCACGAAAAAATGCGGATCTAGCTCAACTCGATTTGGACTCTGTAGAAGGATTTCTTCCGGGAATCGCTCGATCAAACCGCGAAGGTTCCATAGCGATTGAAGCGATTTTCCAGTCGACTTATTACGGTTCAGTTTTGTCTCATACCGCTAAGTCTCAAATAATCGTAAATCCCGAGACTGGATCGATTTCGCAAGCCATTCAGCTAGGTGTGAATTCAAAGCCGACGGTTAACTTAGTTGCAAAAACGAGTCGAGGAATTCAGGGTTGCTTTTTGGATACAACCTCCGAGCCATTAGTACTCGACGGTTTTGGTGTGTTACTCGCGATTGAGCCAAAGTTCGATCAAGAGAATATCCCCAAAAAAATCGAAGGATACGAGGTGACCTCTTCACTGCCGAGTCGAATCAGTAGCACGGGATGGTTTATCGATATCAGCAAAGCCGAGTTCACCGATGCATTCATTAGCTTTGTACCTGGGGGTAGAACCAAAGATTCTCCGCACGGGGTAAGGATTGATCGTTTTCTGTCAGTGCCAAATCAAAAGAAAGTCGCTGTAAATAGTACGGACTCCTCGATGAGTTTTCCGCCCGGCTCGTTGCTTTTGCAGAATTACATCCAAAACCATGAGGGTTCGGAAACGCGTATCCTAAAGACTCTTGGTTTGGTAAAAACGGAGTTCGATTGGGTACCCTTCGTTTACGATTGGAAATACGATCAATCCGATGCAAATCTTTCGGATTCCGAAGATGTGCAACCACTGTTTTCTTCCTCACGAAACGAAATTGAGTTCATAAAGACTCGCACGCGAGTTTCAAGTAGCGATTGTTTACGATGCCATCAAGGTCCCCAGTCTATCGGAGGGCTGGGAATTGCGGATGCTCAAGTACCTCTCGGGCATCCAGCCGATGGCTCCAATATTCCATTGATTGAGCTATTAAAACAACAGGGGAAGATACATGTCCAATCTGATTCTGGTAGCGATTGAAACAATTGAGTTTGCCAATGTCATTTGAAATATATGAGATTACGCTCAGTGAGTTTTCCATTGCAATAGAGAAATGGAATCTCGAGCACCAACCGCAAACCACTTGGCCTTGGCTTTCAAGTCATGACTGCCCTTGGTTGTTTGCATTGCAGCAGGGTTTACAATACGAACCTCGGTGTCTCATCGCCCGCGGTCCTCTGGGAAATATTGTAGGGATGTTACCGCTGGCATTGGTCCAAAGCGGTCTGTTCGGGAGGTTCCTTGTTTCTCTGCCATACTTGAACTCTGGTGGTGTCTGTACGGACTCTCCAGAGGTCGCCCATGGATTAGTAGACCAAGCTGTGGAACTTGCCGACCAACTGGATGTTAAGCATCTTGAGCTACGCCATGAAATCCCAATTGAGCATCCGAAACTGACCGTCAGCAGGACCGATAAGGTCCATATGCGATTGGAATTAGAAGACTCACCTGAGGCTCAAATGAAAACTTACAAAAGCAAACTCAGAAGCCAGATCAAAAAGAATTCCGAAAACCCGTTTGAAATCCACTTTGGGGCCCAAGAGTTCCTACCCGATTTCTACAAAGTCTTTGCAGCCAACATGCGTGATCTCGGGACACCGGTGTATTCCCCTAAGCTTTTTGAGGCTATCTTGAAGAATTTCGGTCCCGAGACTGCCGAAATTGCTCTAGTCAGGCTCCATGGACAATCCGTCGCTGGGGCTCTTTTGATCCATCAACGCGGTACCAGCCAAGTCCCAAGTGCCAGCTCTCTTAGGCGTTTCAACAGCACCGGAGCCAACCTTTGGATGTACTCGAAACTCTTGGAAAGGGCTATCGAGAAAAAATCGCAACGGTTTGATTTCGGCCGTAGCACGGTCGCTAGCGGAACTTACAAGTTCAAAGAGCAATGGGGGGCCAAGGCTTCTCCGGCCGTCTGGCAGTACTACGTGCGGAAGGGAGACCCGGCTACGATGAGACCAGACTCCCCCAAAAAACAAAAACTGATACAGGCTTGGAAAAAACTTCCCGTTTGGCTGTCGAAAATTCTCGGACCTCCGATCGTCAGGGGAATTCCCTAACTGCAGCAAACCGCATGGTTTTTCCGAAAATTGCCAGCTATCGGTTGACCAAACGGTCGAATCGTTTATCCTTTGAGTGTCTTTACACTTCCCTCACCGGTTAGCTTTTGATGAACCAACGACGCAGACGCACACCATCCTCGAGGCCAGCGGTTTCCTTGGACCCCCTTTACAGGGACGGTCAGCAGGATCTCGTTCGGCCGGAGGAGTCAGCAAAAAAAGGGAACTTCGAGTTTGCTGATCCGGAAATCAAGTTAAGATCTGCACGCAAATCGCTGGATAAGACCTTGTGGAATTATCCCAGTGTGTCTCTCAAGCAGGCTGGGATATTCGGTGCCCTAGCGGTCCTATTCATGGCTTGGGCTTACTGGCCGACTTGGGGTGTCTTGATTTCAGCTTGGATCAAGGAGCCGGACTACTCCCATGGGTGGTTTGTCATTCCGATCGTGGGTTATCTGCTTTGGAATCTCAATCCGTCACGTCCTCCCCTCCGAGCCGGGTTTCATGTTGGCGGCCTCTTGATTCTCTCGGGAGTCATTCTTTTGCGGGTGATTTCCCGATGGGCTTTTTTCGACTCCATGGATGGCTGGACGATTCCCTTGGCGATGATTTCTTTGAGTTGGGTCGTCGGCGGTCGAGCTTTTTTCATATGGTCTTTGCCCGCGATGTTGTTTCTTTTTTTTATGGTCCCCTTGCCCTTCCGTGTGGAGAGCGAGTTGAGTCGGCCTTTGCAATGGATAGCAACCCGAGCTAGCACATTTGTTCTCCAATTGCTTGGCCAACCGGCGATTTCAGAGGGGACGACGATTCTCCTAGGCGAACAGACCTTGGAAGTAGAGCGCGCGTGTTCTGGCTTGCGTATCTTCGTCGGGGTATTTGCTCTGTCCTACGTGTATGCGATGTTGGCACGGCGCAATTGGTGGGAGGGTGTCGTGATTGTTTTGGCTTCCATTCCTATCGCATTGATCGCCAATATGGCGCGGATCGTTGTAACTGGTCTATGTTATCAGTGGCTAAGTGGCGAGACGGCTCGCAAATTTTCTCACGATCTAGCCGGTTATTTTATGATTCTCATCGCCGCAGGGCTGTTTGGCTTTTTGGTGTATTATTTAAGATGGTTGATTCAAGACGCGCAAACCCTTGAGCAGGTTGCTTTAAGACGGGCTTAGGGTTAGGTTAAAATTTGACAGGCTAGTGGATTTTATAATTGGCTAGCTAGTCTTTGGCGAAAATCGTGAGAGTATCGCGGAAAAAAAATTGATGGGTGTGAGGGTGCAAAAGTGAGTTCCAGCAGACAAACCGTCGTTACAGCGTTCGATTCTAGAAAAAATAGCGGCTCTCGTGATTCGGCCAGTATAAATCTGCCGAAGATCGATGCCTTGTTTTTGATGGGGGTTGTTAGGAAGCATTGGAAGTGGTTGTTCCCTTTGGGTCTTTTGCTTTCGCTTATTGGATGCGCGGGGGTTTTGATGCTCTGCAGGCCGGTTTACGAGGCTAGGTTCCGCCTCGAGGTCGACCCCTCGAATTACATTGTTTTCAATGACAGTGTCGTCAAATCCTCCCCTGAATTTGTGGAATTGCAAAGAGCCATCATGCTCAGCAACAGTGTCCTTGAGAAGGTCGTAGCGGAAAAGGCGATCGCTTCGATACCGTTTTTAGCAAAGTCAAAAGACCCTGTCGTGTCTTTAAGGCAGGTCGTTAAGGTTACGCCATCGGCTGGAAACCGTCTGATGGATGTAAAGTATCAGGACCAGGATCCCAAGATCGCAGCAAAAATTGTAAACACCTTGGTTGACGAGTACCTCAGATCTCGTCGATCGATAGAGCAGGTACGGTCCTCTAGTCAGGAAAGAAACGTTTTGGCGGCATTGAATAAGGCAGAAACCGAGGTGGAATCCGCCAAGCAACGCGTTCGGGATTTGAGTATGCAGGCCGTTAAATCCGACACCATCTTGGGAGAGTCTGATTCGGGTAAAATCGACACGACGTACCTGGACAACATCCGAGTCCAGCGAATGGAAATGGCAAGCCAACTATCGATTCTTCAGTTGAACTTAGCGGAATTGAAATCGGCTTACGATCAGGATCTAGAGTCCCAGAACACCGAAAAGTTGCAGTCAAACGCGACAACGATTCCCGAGGAGGTTCTCGAAAAGGATATTGTGGTATTAACGGCAAGGCAGCAATATGAGGCCGCCAAGTTGCAGTTGAAGGACTTGGATGCCAACACTTCCATCGGATTGAAGAATCCCGTTTATGTTCAAGCCAAGAGGAAGGTTGATTTCCTGCAAGAAGAGCTTAAGCGAATTCGCGAATCGAGAACCAAGGAGTTGCTCGACCGTGGGAACCTAACCTCCACCGACGAGCGACGAGAGAGAATCGCACAGCTTGCTGGTGAAATCTCTCAATTACGAACAAAACGTGATATCCTAGAGGCTCAGGTCAAAGACTATTTGGTTTCGCTTAAGCAATCGAGTGCGACTTCGGTGGACTTGCAATTTGCAGAGGCGGATTTGTTGGAGTGGAATAATATTCGCCGGACGGTTCATGAACGACGTATTCGCTTGCAAACCGAAAGGGATGCGATTGATGATATTCGCGAATTAGAGCGTGCTGTCACACCAAAGTTACCCGTCGAGGAATTGCCTTACAAGCAGCTTGGGGGTGCCTTGGCAGTTGGATTAGGGTTCCCTTTCTTAGTCGGTTTTTTACTTGAACTTCGCTCACGCAAGGTCGACGATGCGAATCAGCTTGAAACTCGTAGTCAACTGTCTGTGTTGGGTGAGATTTCGACGATTCCGGTGGCAACGACCGGAAATCTAACAAAGAAGCGACGATCCCATGCCAGGGAGTTGCGTTTGTTTGAGGAGAGCGTCGACTCTTTATCGACGACGCTTACTCTTCGCGAAGACCTCAGAAATTGTAGGGTGTTCACCATTACAAGTGCTTTGTCTGGTGAAGGGAAAACGAGTGTTTCATGTCAGTTGGTGGTGAGTCTAGCACGATCGACTTCGAGTAAGGTTCTTTTGATCGACGGTGACTTACGGGCCCCTGACGTTCACCACGTTTTCGGTCGTGAAATGACGTCCGGTTTGGTTGGTTATCTCAATGGAACCGATGAATGGCGAAATCTAATTGACCGCGAATGGAACGATTCGATTCATATCTTGACCTCTGGGCACTTAAAAGGGAGTCCTCATCGCATTTTGAGCAATGGACGCTTCGAGAAGCTGATCGAGGAGGCCAGAGAGGAGTACGATTACATTGTGATCGACACTCCACCGGTGCTTCCTGCGAGTGAGGCATTGCTTTTCGCAAAGTGTGCCGATGCAGTTTTGATGTGTGCCTTGCGTGACAAGAGCCGCATCGAACAACTGATCCAAGCTTACCATCGTTTGGAGTCTTCCGGTGCGAAGGTGGCCGGTTCGGTTTTATCTGGTGTACCTGTCAAGGAATACGCGAGTTACTACGGGGACTACTACGCTTCGAAGGTCTGATAAGGGCGGGGCAAAAGCGAAACTTGATTTGATAGACGCTGACTCAGATGATCCTCCAATCCCGGCCCAATGCATGTCGGTTGCATTGCAACTGCGATTAACAATTTTACGAGCCCATGAAAATCCATTCGCGTTCTGTACCTGAAACTCGCAAAAGACTAAAATTCAATTGGAGACTGTTCATCGGGTCCCTTTTGGTTTTGGGTGTGGCGATTCCCGCAGGATACTACCTACACCAGTCTCAGTTGGGGCGTGTTTCCGATGCATTGAAACTCCGGGCGGCGGGACTTAAGGAGAAGCAGGAGTGGATGTCTTCGGCCCGAGCAATTGAAGTTTTTCTTCTGCTCGAGCCGGAGAATAGGGACCTAAAGGTGGAGCTTGCCGAGGTGCTCGATGCGGCTTTACCCGATGGGAAATCAGATGCATTTTCTATGGATTTGCTCAATCGAATTCTAGCGGTGCAATCACGAGCATTGGGTGTATGCGAAGCAGATGCAGAATTGAAAGAGCGAGAACCTGCCATTCGGCGTCGGATGCTCCAGAGATTGATTCAAGCAGACAGGCTTGAAGACGCCATGGATCAGATTGCCAAGCTCTCTGGTCCTACGGTAGATCCTTCGTTGATTAAATCTCTGAGTCTTTGTCGGTACTCCATGGCTCTGGAAAAGCGTAGTCACTCGTATACGGATACGACGCAGATTGCCATCCCTGAATGGCTCTACTCTGCATCGACGCTCCATGTGGTCGATTTGTTGCTCAAGGCGGTCATCGACAATCCTGGGGATATTGAGATTTCCACTGCGATTGCAAAGACTTGTCTTGGAAATCCTGAGTTTCTTCAAAAGTCTCAGATGGAAAGCAATACGGCTGTCGAACGGCGGGAACGGGCTATTTCCGTCATGGACAAGATGCTCGCCTCAAATCGAGAGAGCGTTGAGGCCTGGCTTGCACATTATTCGATTGTATCCCGATTGGACGTGGTTCGTGCTGAGTCAGACATACGACAAGCTCTGAGTATGGACGGAGCGAATCCGAATGTACTCCGCCAAGCGGCCGACCATTTTATGACAAGGGCAATTAGTTCTTCGGCTAGCTCGGAACCAACGAAGAGAGCCGAGTGGATCGATTTGGCTGACAAGTACTTTAGTCAAGTACTCGAGAAAGGGGTTAAACGCGATGGAAAAATCTACCTTGGACTGGGGGAAATCGCCTTTTTGAAAGGGGATTTCGAACGAGCTGTTCGAATATGGGAGGACGGAGCAAGAGTAAGCAGCGTACCGACGGCACTTCTTTGGTTTCGATTATCTCAAGCCTGGGCACAAAAGCGAGACCTGAACGAGCTAAAGGAAGTCCTTTCCTCGATGGATGAGTCGATCCGTGTTGAGTCACCTCTTTTGTCCAAGCTGGGGCAAATGGAACTCACCCGCATCGCGAGTCAGCAATGGGCGACCTACTATGCGATGCAGGGCGACTTTACTCGCGCCGCGAAGTTCCTCGAGGAGGTTGTCGCGGAGGACAAGGAAATGGATCCTGAGAATCGCTCGGAGGTTATTGCTTCGCTGGGATTCTGTTACCTAAGGTCTGGTCAATTCGATCGCGCCGTAGAGGCCTACCAGGATGCTGCCGGGCTAGCGCCCTCGAACAACGCCCACAAACGCGGATACGTCGATTCGCTCGCCGCGTCGAATCGCTTACGTGAGGCGATTGATCAAACGGAGTTGATCGATGAAAAAACCGGGAAGGATTTCGTTCGGATCTGCGAGTTGATCCTCGATTATCAGAGACGCAACCAGCAAGAACCGAAGTACTGGGTGCAGTTTGATGCGGCTCTAAAGCAAGCCTCATCCCTTAGCGCCTTGGATCCATTCTTGATTGAACGACCTTGGATGATCGATTTTTTACAAATCGATTCAGCGATGGATCGAAGTGGGTTGCAGTCGCAAGACTCCTCGCTCAATGCAACCCGAGACCGACTTTTGGAGCTTTCGGACCAATATCCCGAATCTTACGAATTCCAACGTTTGATCATCCAGAAACTTGAACGACTCGGGTTTACCGAGAAGTCAAGGGAGATTTTCGCCAAGCTCCAAACGGCTAGGCCGATGGATTCAGACATCCTTCTTTCCAGGATCGATTATTTATTGAAGGATGGGATGAAGGATGAAGCCAAGCGGCTTCTAGATGAGAAGCTATCCGAGGATCCTAATAACCAAGCACTGCAGTCAGCCTCCATGCGGCTTGCGATCGGGACTCGAACGAAAGGGCAAAAGATCCAGATCCAGGATTCGTTTGCGAACAATATTTCTGCGCTGAGCGAGGCGGGTCGAAACCTTATTGAAAGCCCGATCTTTGCGGACGAGTCTGCAGACGAATCGACGTGGATCGAGGCGATAAGTAATTGGTCTTCGGAGATCGAAGTGTTCGAGAAAAAGCTACGAGACATCGAAGGCCCCGATGGAACCGAGTGGCGATACCTAAGAGGTAGAAGACTACTTGGAGAACTTCAATCTCAACGCAAAACAGACTTATCGGAAATAGAGATTCTCGCGAACTATTTAAAACAAAAACGACCTACTTGGAATTGTACCTACGTCCTTTCGGGGATGGTTGAGTCAGGAAAGGGTAGCTTTGTCAATGCCATCAAGGATTTCAGCCGAGCGATCCGACTAGGAGAACAAAACATTCGGATTTACGAGCAACTTGCAAACCTCATGCTCAGCCAAAACCAAACGGCGGAGTTAAGTACCTTGCTCGAACGGCTCGGAGATAGAGTTGACAGTTCACAACGGCTCTCGTCGATCGCGATTGGACTTTCGGGAAAAGACCAAACTGCGATGCTCAATTTGGCAAAGTCCGGGACCGATTCGCGCCCGCGGGACCCCATGGCCTGGGTTTGGTTGGGACAAACAACGGAGTTGGCATCTAGGGGGCAGCCTAACGAAGTGCGCCAGGTGGAACTCAACAAGGCCGAGCAGGCGATAGCCCGCGCCAGGGAGCTTTCCGACGACATGAGCTTACCTGTTTTTAGCGCAGCGTTTGGACTTTATTTTTTCACGCAGCAAACGGACAAAATCGAAGACCTGCTCGCAGATCTGATCGCATCGAAAATCGAGCCCACCAGCAAGTTCCTAGCTCTGGCCGAATTTTATCAAGTCCTTGATCGAATGGACTTGGCCCAAAACGCCCTGATTGAAGCAAGGAAAACCAGTAAGGATGTCAATACGGTCGATGATCGAATTGCCAGACTGATGCTCGCCCAGGGTAAGCAGGAACAGGCCATCGGCATGTACAAGACCTTGTATAGCAATTTGCCCCAAGATGGGTCGATTCGACGGTTTTATGTCACCTTGCTCGCTTCGCGAGGAGCAGAGGAAGACTGGCTCACGATTGACCAAATCTATCAGAATGACAAGGCTGCCGAGAATCCTGACGATCGAAGACTGCGAGCAGAACTCCTGGCCAAGAAAGGTACCCAAAAGGACCTCGCCCTGGCCCAATATTTGCTCGAATCCTTGGTCGAAGATCCGAAATCCAGATCCGATCAAGACCGATTCCGTTTAGCCTCGATTTACATTCGAAACGCGGCGCTGGCTGAAATCCAGGATTCCGATAGTCCCCAGGTTCAACAGCTCATCACCTCTGCTGGCAAACAGCTTGCGACATTATGTCGAGGTTCCCAGCCCCCTGTGGAATACCTCTATAGCTATGGCGATTTTTTGATCCAACAAGAGCGGATCGTCGAAGCAGTCGAAATCGCAGACCGCTTGGAAGGCCAAAATCCGGATCACTTTGCTTCGGTGTTGCTCCGGGCGAGGCTGCAAAAGATCTCAGGCAATTTTCAACGTGCGAAACTGCTTTTGACCAATTGGAAGGAAAACCAACTCCAGAAAAAAGATATCGATTTAGATAACCCCACAAAAGCCACCATTCTTGCGCAGGTTGGTGATGCTCTCAACGAACTAGGGGCTAGCAAGGAAGCTGAAGAAATGCTAAGGCAAGCATTTGAGCTTGATGGTACAAAGGGAATCGTTTACGTCCGAAGTCTTTCTCGATCCGACGATTCTGAATCGCGAGAATCGGCTATACGCTACTTGCTCGCTAAACTTAAAGCAGAAAAAACGCCAGCGATCGCCAGGCTTTTGGCAGGCCTTCTGTCCGTTGGGGAGGTCTCAAACCAGCTTGCCGACCAAGCAGATGAAGTCCTCTCTGAGACCGGAGCCGCAAACGAAACCAACGCTGATTTGTTGCTTTCAATTGCGGACATGTGGCTTGCCCAGAAAAAGTCGGATAAATCCATCGATGCCTACAGGAAAATTGTCAAGCTTAGACCCAACGACGTCGTCGCATTAAACAACCTAGCGATTTTACTCGGGGAGCAACCCGATGGAACACAGGAGGCCCTTACGCTGATCGACCAAGCGATCCGAATCTCCGGCAAACAACCTTTGCTACTCGACTCCAAAGCAGCCATCTTGATGCTGGCAAATCGCTCAGAAGAAGCAATTCCAATCCTAGAGATCGCCGCTTCTGCGACCAATGATCCGCGTGTGATTTTTCACCTTTACCAAGCGTTAGTCAAAACCGGACGCGTGGAAGAATCACTCCGTATCAAACCAAAAATCAGCCCCAACGAACTTCGTAAATCAGTTCTAACACCCGATGACCAAGCGGCTTTGGAGATTTTCGAAAAGGAACTCCAACAGTAGTCTCGGCGTGGCTAGCCCAAGTAAAAATCCTATAAAAATCCTACCTCAAAAATCCCCACTAAAAATGAACGACCACAACTTGATACCCAGTGAACGCGAAGAGAGTTTATCTTTGGGAAGTGCCACTGAAGATGCTGGTTTATCGGCCGCCCATGAGGGAATTCCTGCGGTGGGTTCAGAATTCAAGAAATGGATGTTAGGAATCGGTTGTGCGTTGGCGCTAATTCTACTAGGGGGAGTTGCGCATGGAGTCCTCTCGAATCGATGGGGGGTCTCTGAGAACATCCAAGCTCTAGGCACCCAACTCAACTCGATTCCCATGGAAATTGGGCCTTGGAAATGCTCCGAGGAAGGCAAACTCGAGGATCGCGTGATTTACGGGATTCTCGAGGCTAACGGTTACATTTCGAGAGTTTACGTGCACCAGTCCACGGCCGAAGCCATCAACGTGTTTTTGGTGTTTGGTCCAAAAGGGCCCATTGCAGTCCACACGCCAGAGATTTGCTACAGCGCTAGAGCGGTTACACAAACCTCTGAGCGACAACCCGTCCCTGCAGATTATGACGGCAAAGATGGGCAACTCTGGAAACTTGGATTCGAAACCAACTCAGTCGATAAGCGAAAGATGAGCGTCTACTACGGTTGGACTGATGGAGGGGCGTGGCAAGCAGCAAAGAGCCCCCGTTTTTGGCGAACAGACTACCTGTACAAAATTCAGACCTCCTGCCAAGCCGTTGGTAAAAAAGAAGACTCAACCGACGAGTTCTTCCGAGTCTTTCTACCTGAGGTCCGAAAGGTACTTCGTAAAACCGAAGGCTAGGTCTCAAGGACATCGCCTAAGTTGAGTTACTCCCCTAGGTCTGCTTTGCCGTTGCCGTCGGAATCGATCTGCTTGAGGTCGATGTAGGTATAGGGCCTCGTGTAGGCCTCTTTACCAGACTTGGCATACGAGACCCACATCCGCAGGTCCGTCGCGTCGTAAACGACATTCTCGACATTCCCGCCCTTGATCGGGATCTTGTTGGCAAGCTCAACGAGTTTAGGCCCATCGAGCTTGCCTCTTTCCTTTTGCAAAGTCGGGAATGCACCGCGTCCCTCGTCGTTGTACACGATGCACGAAAGTACGTTCGGAGCGAACTCGTCGGTCGGATCGGCATCCCTCCAAATCATCAATTGCTTATCGGCCGGCTCGGGCGAATGGGCTCGGACCTTCACAGCCCGTTTATCGGTTTGCCCATCGCCAAAGACAAAGTGATAGCGCTTCGTGGCCGCTTGGGACTTGAAGATTGACAAGGCCTTGGTCAACGAATCTCCATCGTAGAGCATGGTGCGGAAGTAGACCGTAAAGTGCGGAGCGTGGATCTGATAAGGTGCTTCTTTGGCAGATGCGTCTCCCATTTCGCTCAGCGCAAGCCCCTTGATGTTCATCCCGGTGTGCGCACCGATCATTCCCGCAAAGGAAGGGACCACGTGCGGGATGCCTTGGTCGGGAATGTACAGCACGATCATCGGGAACTCATGGGCACCGACCTCCATGCTCCAATCGAGGTTACGGGTTTGGTACAGATGCCCATCGACGGTCGCATCGCCCCAGGCTGCAATGCTGCTGCATGAATAAGGCATCAGCAGGGGGACCGCATGGAGGGCTTGGAGCGTGCTCAGAGGGACCCCGGATCCGTCGGCTAGTCCGGCAAGTTCCTGTTCGAGTCGATCGTCGCCGTAGCTGCTGGTCCGCGACCAGACCTCGTTGAGCACCCCAGGAGCAAGTTTGAGCTCTTGGCCGATTCCCTCGAGAGCCGCCGGAACGAACGCTTGGATTTCTTTCGAAAACAGGCGACCGAGGTGGTGCCCCATTTCGTAGGGGGTCCCTCGGACGACAGCCAATGGAAATTTCGAATCGCCCTGCCCTACCTCGGTTCGAAAGCCACTGCCGGCGATCTTTTCCGGGGTCTTGTAGGGTTTTGCGCCGTTGGCGGGGACTACTTCTTGAGCTGTCCCAAACGGGCTTAGGAACACCCCAATGCCTGCAAAACAGCAGGCAAAACGCAGGTTGCGGTAGGTATCGAACCAGGTTCGTTTCATTTTTCGTTGCATTTTTTGGAACCTTTGAAGTGTGGTTTGCCCCCGGATGGGCCAGGTCCAAGGAAGGCCGGTGCCTTGCGGCAAAGATCGGAGATTCGGAAAAAAACTAAAAATATCGAAGTCGTAACCCGTAAAATTGGAAAGTGTCTAGTAGACTCCCGCAATTTTCTATCATACAGTATTCCCTAAGGAGTCCGCTCCCCCCCTTGTCCCGTTCTTATGAGTCTTTTTTTCTCTTTCGGAGGTGGGTGATGAAACGAACAGCACGACGTGCAGGTTTCACGCTGGTGGAATTGTTGGTGGTCATTGCAATCATTGGAGTTTTGGTAGGTTTGCTCTTGCCTGCAGTCCAAGCGGCCCGCGAGGCGGCTCGGCGGATGAGTTGCGGCAACAACAT
>Ga0208487_1000072_pt1 | contig 22804 bp, 32 predicted proteins | sample LakMenEpi21Sep12_FD_150723 | JGI IMG/M metagenome (GOLD analysis project Ga0208487, IMG submission 150723) | Freshwater microbial communities from Lake Mendota, WI - 21SEP2012 deep hole epilimnion (SPAdes) | ecosystem: Environmental > Aquatic > Freshwater > Lake > Epilimnion/Euphotic zone ...
TTACCATTTTCATGAATCAACACTCCACTAATAAATTGTTTTTCTATTTGTATAACAAATCCATCTGGGAAGTTAATGGTTCTCAATGATTTAACAACTGTTTTAGAATCTAATACATCATTATGTGTACGTTTATTATATTTTCTTTTAGTTTTAATGATTGTTTCAGGAACTATTATTTCAGGAGTTTTTGATTCATCTATATCAATATTATTTTCTTTATATTTTTTTATAAGCTGATGAATTGCACTTACACTAAAATTATATTTTCTTGAAATATCTCTTAGACTATAATTTCCAGTAGTATAATCTTTAAGTATTGCAATTTTCTCAACTTTAGTAAGAAAAATTCTATTCTTCATTTTTCTTTGTTTAAATGTAGAATCTTTATCAATATTTACATTAGTAACTTTTTGATCTTCATTAGAAAACATTCCTCTCTTTTTAAACCAATATATACTTGCATTTAAACTATTTACACTACTATAGTTATATTTAGTCACTAATTGTTTTTTGGTTAACACTCCAGCAGCAAGATCTTCCAGTAATAATAAACTTGTTTCTCTTGTTTTAATTTGTTTCATGATTTCTCTGTTTTAATTGTTATTTGGTTTAATTAATAGGTTTTAAATACAAACATGCACATTGGTGTAGAATTTCCTTTGTTGTTTTTATACTTAATAAGATTGTCTAGTCTGAATTTGGGATGAGATAACTTACCTAATCTAACTAATAAATTAGGAAAGAACTCAAATCTAAATTCTTTAGGTTCTTTACATCCATAAACTTCCATTATCTTATTTAATCCAATCTCTCTACCAGCTGTAAATGTAAACGCTAGTATAGAATAAGATTTTAAAGTGTTTTGTATAACACTAATAAGATTATTAATGTTAGATAGAGACAAATTGCCACATAAATCTATCCATATAAGATCATATTTACCTGGATTTGCATGTGCTTTATCAAATATATCTAAGTACTCATAGTTATATTTATTAAGCTTATGAGTTTTAGCTTTTTTATAAACAGCCTTGTCATACTCTACACAATCTATTGAAGCACCATTGTATCTAGAGGATACTAAGTGCTCAAATAGAAAATTATTTGCTGGCAGTGTGAGTAGTTTAGGTTTATACTTATGAAGATCTTCCATTTGTTCTAACAGATACCATCTTGTATCATCTTTAGCCAAGGCATGATCATGATTAAATTGCACTTTCATGATTTCTTTGTTTAAAATTTGATTTCTTTGTTTAATAATAAAAAAAGGGAGAGGCATTTCTGCACATCTCCCTCTCACATCACACACTAGTCTTCATTGTCTTCCCAATCTTCTTCATCTGTAAGATATCTAAGCATCACTCTATTTTCTATTAATAGTGGATCACCTATTTCATCATCTTCCAGATATATTTCCAATAATCCAGTGAATTGACTAATAACATTATTAATCTCTTCTATAGACATTTCTCTTAATTCATCTACATCATCACCATCATCCCACCAACCAATTTGTTCTGGTATAGCAAGAATAATAGGTGTTTCTACATTATTTAATAATTCATGCTGGATGATGTATGGTTCTACAGGATAACCATGTGTCACTACAAACTTTTCTTCATCATCTGGAAGTTCTTCAAGAATGAATAGTTCAACAGCATCTGTTCTTGCTATTTTATTAATAAACAACATTCCTTCTTCTAATTTAAGAGGTTTATAGCTCTTTAATACTAATTCTGCTTCATAATACATGTTAATATGATTTTTCTTCTATAAATTTAGAATCTGTATATAGATTAATTTTCTTTTTGATTTCAGCTCGCTTATCATTTAGTTTATATACAAATCTGGCTAATGTTGTAAAATAATCATCAAACCTATTAGCATTTTCACACAATCTAAGCTCATCTTCCACTTCCCATAATTGAGAATTAACTTCCTCTAGTTCTTTTACATCTTCATCTGTAACATCAATATTAGATAACACTTCTTTTAAATAATCAAGCTCGTTATTTATATTAATAAGTTTATCTGGATGAGTGATTTTATTTCTCTTAATTTGGAGGATAGTGATTTTATCCACTATCTCTCCATTTGACACTTCTATTCGCATAAAAACATTGCCACTTCAATTATGCCTATGATTGTAAAACTAATTGCTAACACTCCTGCAAAGAATATTAACACATTCCACATAGTCTTTTTCATTGCTGTGATGGTTTAAAGAAATTGTCTTTTCTTTCCAGATCATCCATTCTCTTGTTAAAATTTTCAATACCTCCCACTTTGTCAATACTTGATTTTAAACAAATCATATGACAACCTATTTCAATTTGATCCAACATTTTTTCTTTTGATTCTGAAGTTCTATATTCAAGTAGATTGTCAAACAATGCCTCTATTAACATATCATAACTCATCATGTCTGCTGTTAATATCATTAAATTTTTCATAATTTTTTAGTTTTATTTTTTAATATTGTGTGTGTAAAATTTATTAATTTGTTTGAGCATCTATAGACCATGACAATTGAAGTTGGTGTTCATTGTTACAATCATTACAAACTAATATGTTAACAATTTCTCCAGCATACAATTCTTCAATTGAATAGGCTGTTTGTTTACTCCCTATTGGAGATGCACATTTATTACAATAACAAATGTCTTTCTTTTGTTTGTTAATTTTCTCTTTTGATTTCATAGTTTAAGTTTAAATTGTTTTGGTGACCAGAGTGAGATTCGAACTCACGAGATACCACCATAGATCACAAACAAATGATTAATAAAGAAAAGATCTATTCCTGGTCAATTTGCTTGTCTTTCCAAGCTGTCACCATCTTCCTAACGTCAGGAAAATGGTTTAAATTTGTAGTCAGGACAGGATTCGAACCTGTATGAAATTATGCTTTAGTGTACCACCATGTGTTTCCACTTAGATACGAAGTTAATTTCTTTCTTAGCGTCTACCATATCCAGCACATACTATTACTCTTTGTGCCTTCATTCCGCCACCTGACTATTTTTTTATTTTAATATAGAATAGAATATTGCTACTACTACACTCAAACCAGCAATTACTAATATGATAACACTTCCTATAAAAAACTTTTCTTTTTGTGTCCGTAATCTAATTTTCATAATTTATTTTTTAGTGGTGCAAACAGGATTCGAACCTGTGTCTATGCCTTATGATAGCACCGTAAGAAACCAACTCTACCATTTCGCAGTTTGAGGCGAGTACAAGATTCGAACTTGTGTGAGAGCTTTTGCAGAGCTCCATATAACCACTCTAACAACTCGCCATTTTGTAGTGCAGACAGGACTTGAACCTGTATGAGTTTCTTTCACCTCCACCCCTTGATAGGGCTGCGTCTATCCATTTCGCCACTGCACCATATTAAAAACAAACAGCAACATGTTTTAAACTAATACTGATAGGATAGCCATGAACAATATCATGGCTAAAAATAATTTAATATTGTATTCTGCTGATCTTTTCATAATGATTTAAATTTGTTTGTGTGAATAAATATAACCAAAAAAACAAACACATACGTTTGATTAAAAAAAAACCATGAATAGTTAATACGCATGCATTTGTTTAATTGGTTAACGTTCATATAAATCAAGGCCTTTCACCTATATGTATTTTAATAGCTAAAATATAAACTGCATTGTTTCATAGCCTCTTATGCTAAAGCAATTCCCTCTGCACTCAGTTGTACCAGTACTTGTTATTGCGTGAATAGACACTTGAATAATATCCTCTCAGTTAAGAGTCAGATATCAGAGCTGTCACACGTAGCTGGTCAGCTATTCCATTTTACAACTGCTCACCCTTGGGAACTGATTAAGAGAGTCTGCTATCTCCTTCCTACTATTCTGACAACCTTTAGGCAGTAGTATTGTTAATCAGGTGGTTTCACACATCTTAGCCTGCAACTACTATCTTGCTCTACATCGTACTAAGAAGTCTTACCTTTTCCCTTAAATGAATTTGTGCAAAAGGAAATAACATTTAATACACTATTCTAAAATGACCATAGCCATTCTCAAATACAGCTGTATATACAGAGTATTTAGTCATTAAATATTCTTTAATCAATTGGTATCTACTCTCTGTCTTACAGTGTAGATAGAATGTTTTTGTGTGCTTTTTCATTTGTTTATTTAGTTAATAAAATAGTTCTAATTAATGTATCATCAGGAACACCTCTTGCTAATACCCTGTCTTCTTCGTAATCATTCATATCATATCCATCATGATCATATCTAACATTAATAATATATGAATACAATATATCTTCAATAACAGCTGTTACATTTAATTGTCTTTTAATAGCTGTAGCTAAAATACAATTATTACTATCTAAAAAGTTTCCTGCATTATTAACATCTTGTGCTAATATTTGTATTTCTATTGTTTCCATTTGTTTGTTTTTTTTAATTTTATATAAAGCTGTAATGTGTCATGAATAAAAGAATACTAAGGGAATATCCTTCTCTCTACACACATTACAACTTTATATAACTGTATATTGGGTGATAGTTATAATAAGAAGCATGTGTTCCCTACAATACATATCTCCATAGTTATGTATGTAATATGCAACAATTCCCTTTACACACTCAGTTGTAACAAACCTCACAAGCGATTTTTACAAGGTCACGTTAACCTCAACTTGGTCTTGTTCATTACAACTGTCTCATTCTTGGTAGAATGATGTGTGTGCAAAAGGAAATAACTTAATACTCTTTATTATATTGTTCTAAATATTCCATATATTGATCATATGTCATTCCATGTGTTTGACAATGTATATAATTAATATTATCATATACAGGAATTTCAGAATCTATAAATGCATTTAATTCATGTTCAGGAATATAAAGCTGATGAAAATGATCACCAGCATAAAATCCTTGTATATATAGAGTTTTCCCTACAATACCTAAAATACGTGTCTCCATTGTGTGTGTATAATTTAATAAATATCTATTTCAGTACATTCATCTTGATAATTTTGCATATCATCATTGAACATATTAGCTGCATCACCATTAAGAACAAAACTCTTTTTACGATTGCTACTATTCTTCACAATCATTTTAAGAACATTACGTAGGTGGTTAACATCCATATCATCTATAGATATTAACACACCATTACGTTGTTTCCAATAAACTATTTCTTTACTCATTGAAATTGTCTTTTAATTCAGATAATAAAAGTAGTACATTTTCTTTATCTAGTTGAAAATGATGATAATTATCATCTTCTCCTAAAAAAGTAAATTGTAAACTCAAACCTCTTTTTTCTCCACCCCAAAAACGATTTAATTGTACGTCAACATCTTTGTAATTAGATGACATACTTTCATCTTTTTTAGGAACTTCAAGTTTTGCTTTGAGTGTTTTTAATTCTGTGCTCATTTTGTTTTGCATATTATTACAACATGCCTGTTGCTTTTTAAATTGTGAATAAATAAAAAGAGCCTAATTAAAGGCTCATTATGTACCAACAATCTCTAATTTACTATTCAACATAGGCACACCTCCACCTAAATCAATAATAGTGTATTTACAAAGTTCATCTTTAATTTCTTCAGATGTATAAGTATTATCAGCAATCATGAACAATCTAAGTTCACACCACTCTTGTAATGTAATGTTTTCCATTTGTTTTCTTTGTTTAAAGCTATATGTATATTAATTAGTGTATTGATTTAATGATGTTGAAAAGAGCATGTTATATGTCTGAGAGGGTTACACATCTATTCTTTTACACACATAACTATCTAATTAATAGTTAATTATGTAATAAATAAAAGGTTAATGAGTAGGATTTAATATCCCACCCAATTGGGCACAATTCTCCCACCCTTTATATGAAAAAAAGGGGCAAAGCCCCTTTTATTAGCTAATAGCATCAAGCAATGCCTCATCAATAGCTTCTGCCTTAACATTGTGCATAATGCTGGTCAAGGTGGCTTCTGCTCTTGCCATGTTAATCTCACGATCAATACTTGTGTTGTTCATTAAACTAAGTTGTGCTTTGTCCCCATCTTGTTCCCAAAGTAGATCAACACTGTACAACTTATCTTCATCGAACTGTTTACAAAAGGCATCTTCTGTATTGGCAACAAACACTGCATTATCGTAGGCAAATCTTCTGTACTTTTTGCCTTTCATCTTACTTTCTTTGTCGTAGTCAAGTTCGCCTGGCAATGCCTTAATTTTTAATACATCTCTTCCTTTTAAATTTAATTCCTTTTTCATTTTTTTTGTTGTTTAATTGTTTGTTAATACTATGGGGAGTATCCCCAATTCGCTAATTTGTAGGAGGGGTTGTAATTGGAAGTGGTCAACTCTCTCCCCAACATAGGCCCCCCTATATTTTGAAAAAAAATTATTTTTAAAATAAATTTGGTTATCTCGTTTAACATGTAGACCTTTGAGGGTGGAGGGTGGGTCATATAGTACTCACACACACACATCTGTATATGATGACAGGAATTGAGTTATTGTTGAGTGTTTCGTTATTGTTGGTTATTATTTCTTTATATTATGGAACATATGGGAATATGAGGATGGAAGTATTAGTGGAGATTAATATGTTAGATAGTCCTTATTATAATCTAGGTGTATCGTATGATAGAACGTATGAAGATTTGTATCAATGTGTAGATAGATTGACAATTGGGTTAGTGTTAGTGAATTTTAATGTATTGTTTCATAAAGATATTAATGCATAATATAGCTATTCATCAAATTATTGTATTTGAGAATAGTTATTAATGCTCTATCTTTGTATTAATTACGTAATAGATTATGGAACAAACCAAAAAAACAATTGTTCAGAAGCTTAAGTTGGTTAGAGATGATAGTTTTCTATTAGCAGAGAAGTATTATGCTATTCTTTCAGCAATTAACAATTTAAAGCTTACACAAAGAGAAATACAATTGATAGCTTTTACAGCTATTAGTGGTAATATGTCTTATAAGTATATACGAGAAGATTTCTGTAAGAAACATGATACAACAAGTGCTACAATTAATAACATTATTTCTAAATTGAAAAGAATGGGTGTGTTAGTAAAGGATGGGAGTAAGATTAAAGTGAATCCTGTTATTCTTTTGAATTTTAGTAATGATGTTATGTTAGATATTAAGTTGTTACATGGAGAGGCCTAAGAGTTTAACCGTCAAAGACTTCTTGATAAGGAAAATGTCTGTAAAGATGTTGATTCCTGAGTTTACATTAGATGCTATTGTTTCGCATCAGTTTCAGTCTGCCACCCAAGCCATGACATCTACTAAAAGTGTTGAGATTTCTGGATTTGGTAAGTTTATATTTAATAATAAGAAGGCTATTAAGAAGATGGAAAAGCTTCTTTCGCAAAAAGCACTCTTTGAGAGGTTGATGAATGATGATTCTCTATCAGAACAAAGGCGTAATAATGCAAGACTAAAATATGAAAGTGCTGTATTAAACATAAGTGTATTAAAACCAAAAATAAACACCAACAATGAAATTAAATCAGATTTACGAGGGATGGAGGAATAAGCTTCTTCCACCAGCAGCATTAAAAGACCTGATACAAAAGACATCTCTGGAGAGAACAGTGATATGTAATGGATGTGCTTTTCATTCAAAACATCACCATACACCAATAAGACCAGATGATCATTGCACACATTGTGGATGTAATATAGATGCTAAAACAAAATGTTTATCTTGTGAATGTCCATTAGGTCAATGGATGCCATTAATGAGCTTAATAGAAGAGCAAGAAATTCTTAAAACAAATGATAATGATGATGGAGGAAAATAAGAAAACAATAATTCTTCAGAAGATTCCTTTAAAAAGACTTTTAGAGACATTGGAGGAAATCTACAATCAGGGAGCTGATTATATAGATATTTCAGGTGTTCCAGATGTTGAACAAGACATCATTGGTATTCATGTTCGTGAAGACTACATGGCTGATGAGGAAGATTTTGATTTTGAAGAAACTGATGACGAGGAAGAATTAAAATCATCTGATTTATCTGATGACGATTTAAACCAATTAATATAAATAACATGAGAATCAAAACAAACTATTACACACAGATAATAGATTTGCTCAATGAGTTACATAATAGTTTTCCTACATATAATTTAGGAAAGCATTTATCAACAGCCCTTGATGGGCAAGGAGATACATGGGGAATATCAGATAAAGAATTGTTATACATTCTTACAAAATACAAAACTGAATTAGAACTAGATGTGCAACATTCTAATGATATTGAAGATATTATTAGAGATGGAATGAATTTAAATAACATCTTAGAAGAAGAAGATAATGGCGAAAGCTACTAACAAAACTACATACATTAATACTGAACTTGATTGGGCCGAAGAACAGCTTAGTTCATGGAAAGCTTATGTTGATGCCAATCCCCTAAATCTTATTAAAGATAGGATTGAATGGAAACCTACAGCTAGAGGTGGAACAATGCCTATGGTGATTGCATCCATTGAATCTCAAGGTAAGTTTATTCAAGAAACCATGAAAAATTATCTAGCCTTATTAGAAGTGGTGGATAAATTACGTAAAGCAGAAGAAGCTAAAGTGGAGGTGAGAGGCAATGGTGAAATGTCATCAATGGCTGAGAGGTGGTTAAAGAATAGAAAATGACAGATTTAATTAGCATTGATTACCATGATTGGTTTATAAATCAGAAAAGACTTCCTGATAAGACTAGTCAAGAGTATGATGCTTTCTTTGAATTTCATAAAGAGATATGTCTGAATGGATGTATGATGGATGGTGTTTACATTAATCCATTTTTATATTGGCATTTAAACATATGGCATACAGAAGTGGATGTTATAGATGATAGAGGAAGGATATCACAAAAATATGCTAATCCTCTTCTTAGAGATAATGAGTGGGTGATAACTAATGAAATAGATAGAGCTCAAAATGAAAAGAAAGGTTTAGTTATTCTAGGTATTAGACGTTTAGCTAAGTCTGTTATTGAAAGCTCCTATATTGCATGGGGTGCTACATTTGATGAAAACTCACAGAATATTATTGCTGGACTGAATGCTCCAGACATAAAGCTTATTACAGATAAGATAGATAAAGGACTCAACTTCATCCCTGAAGCATGGAGATGGCAAAGAATTGAGGACAACTGGAAGAATCAAGTGACACTTGGTATCAAGACCAGAGGAGGAGAGAGAATCCCTTTCTCACAAATCATTATACGTAACTTAGATGAGGGAAACAATGAGGAAGCTATTGCAGGTACAAAACCTAGAAAGCTCATCATTGATGAGATAGGTAAAGGATCTTTCTTAAGAGGACTACAAGCTGCCACTCCAGGATTTACAACACCATTTGGTTGGGGATGTAGTCCTATTCTTACAGGTACAGGAGGTGACATGAAGAAATTTATGGATGCCAAGAGTTTAATGTTTGATGTAAACAACTTCAACTTCTTAGAATACAATAACGATAAAGACTCAAAAAGAATACATGGCTTATTCATTTCTAATAAATATAGAATGGAAGCCAAAGAAGATTCTTCATTAGGTGAGTATTTAAATGCTGATGCTAAAAGTGATTTACACAATGTAACCATGCTTGTTTCTAATGAAGAAAAAGCTACAGAAATTGTTACATCTAATTTAGAAAGACTGAAGAAAGCAGGAGATAGGATGGCCTATCTAAAAGAAAAGATGTATTATCCAATTGAAGTGGATGATATATTCTTGAATGAAGATACAAATATATTTGATATAGAAGCTGCTAAGAGACAGAAAACCAGACTGTTACAAAATGAAAGAACAGGAACACCTGTTATATTATTTAGTGATGATGGAAATATTAAACACGAATTTACAGATAAACTTCCTATATCTAACTTTCCTTTAAAAAATTCAGATGAGAAAGATGCTCCTATAGTTATATATGAGTTTCCTATGGAAGCCCCTCCTTATGGACTATATGTTGCAGGAGTGGATCCATATAGACAAGGTAAGTCTGCATATTCTAGTTCATTAGGATCTGTATACATATATAAACGTATGCATGCTATATCTGGTGAGAAGTATCAAGATATGTTTGTAGCATCTTACACAGCTAGACCAGACAAGAAAGAAACTTGGGAAGAACAAGCTAGACTTCTTATTAAATATTACAATGCTCGCACACTATGCGAGAATGATGAAATATCCTTTATAGATTATATGATAGCTAAAGGAGATGCTCATTATCTAGAACGTCAACCAGATTGGTTAAAAGAAATAGTACCTAATACAACAGTGAGACGTGATTATGGTATACATAGATCTGCTGATAAGATTAGAAGTTTTCTGCATGGATGTTTAAAGAAATACACAGAAGATGTATTACATGTTGAGAAAGATGATGATGGTAATATCATTTCTGAAACAAAGGGTATGGTGAAGATATTTGATCCTGTTCTATTAGAAGAAATGATACAATATAATGAGATGGGTAACTTTGATAGAATCATTGCTGCAGAGTTAGCTGTAGCATTAGCCATGAAAATGGATCCTATTATGGGAAAAATAGGAAAGAGTGGAGATGGTAGAATTGAATCAATGTTTAACACAAAACAAAAGAATAGATTATTCACAGAGAGTAGAGGAATGTTTCCTAAACGAAAAAATAAACTTTTTATATAATGGCAATAATTAGATATACTAAAGATGCTACCATCAGGTATGCATATTTAAACATATTTCCTGACCAATTCAAAACTGACAAAGAAAAGCAGGATGAGAGTTGGATTAAGAACACAATGGATTATTTTGCAAACAAAGCATACGCTGAGTATATAAAGAATAGAGATACATTTGTTAAAAATTATGATTTGATGAAAGGGATTCTTCGTATGGAAGATTTCTATCAAGAAGAACAAGTGAAAAGCTTTACAGATATGCTAACAGCAGATCTTGGTTTACCAGCATATGTAAAGATGTATTCCATCATCACTACACCAGTGAATGAGTTAGTGGGAGAGATATCAAAACGTCCTGATACATTTAGGGTGAAAGCATTTGATGATGATTCTAAATCAGAAGAACTTGAATTCAAAACAGGTATTCTTCAAGAATATGTATTGCAGGAAGCCAAGAAACAAATTCTTGAAAAGGTGGCTCTAGAGGGAGAAGAGATTGATGAAGAGCAACTTCAGCAAATGACAATGAGTGAAGTGAAGGATGAACTTGATAGCTATACATCTGTTGCAGAGAAATGGGCTAATCACATTCTTACATGTCAGAAAGCTGAGTTTAATATGAAAGAAAAGAGTGAGGATGCCTTTAGAGACATGCTTATTTCTGGTAGAGAGTTCTATCACATATACGAAGATAATAGTAAGCTTGGTTTTAATGTAGAAGTGGCTAATCCAAAGAACACTTGGTTCCTCACTACACCAGATAGAAAATATATATCAGATCCTACAGGAAGAGCACAAGGAGCATATGCTGCAGGTACAGTGCAAGTGATGGAACTATCTGAGATAATTGAATCTGTTCCAGATTTGACTAAAGAAGAGATAGATCACTTACGTAGTTCATTGCAAGATTATGGACTAATAAACGTTAGAGACTCTAATCTAGGTAATCCTAATGTTTCTCCTGGTATTGATTCTGTTACATATGACACATACGATCCATTAGTGTTACAAACAAGAATGATGATTGAGAGTGAGATGAAAGAGAATAACGATGGACTAAAAGACTTCTTAGGACTTACATCTAACGTATCTTCATTTGGTTATAAGTATGTTGTAGTGAGATGTTATTGGATATCTAAGAAAAAGATTGGTAAACTCATCTATACAGATGAAATGGGTAATGAACAATCTACACTTGTTGATGAAAACTATAAGAGTGGAACTATTCCTACACAAATCTCATTAGATTGGGGATGGATTAATCAATGGTATCAAGGAATTAAAATTGGACCAGATATTTATCACATAAAACCTTATAAGCTACTTAGTTATTGTCCTATTATAGGAATAACCTATGAAGTGAAGAATACTGAATCAAAATCATTAGTGGATTTGATGAAACCTTTCCAAGTGATATATAATGTTTGTATGAACCAATTATATAAACTATTAGAGAAAGAAGTGGGTAAGGTGCAACTTATGTCTATTAGGCACATCCCTATCCCTAAAGATGGAGATGCTCAAGATGCTCTTGATATTTGGGAAATGGAAGCTCGTAATAGAGGAGTGGTGTTTATAGATGACTCTCCTGAAAACTTAAAGAGTCCTAGTTCATTCAATCAATTTACATCTCTTGATTTAACACGTACACAAGAGATACAAGCACGATATACATTAGCTCAACAAATTAAGAATGAATGTTGGGAACTTGTAGGTATGTCTAGACAGCGTATGGGCTCTATATCAGCCTCTGAATCTGCTACAGGTACAAACACTGCCATGCAACAAAGTTATTCACAGACAGAGCCTCTGTTTGTTGCTCATGAGTATGTGATGGGTCAAGTGTATCAATCTATTATTGATGCAGCTCTTTATATTGAAAGTGCTAAACCACAGAGTACGCTATCATACGTTACATCTGAAGGAGAATCTGCATTTGTACAAGTGAATGGATCTGATTTGAAATTTAGAGACTTAAAGGTGTTCTTAACAAATCGTCCTGAAGATAATAAGATGTTTGAGGAACTTAGACAACTTGCTCAACCATTAATGCAGAATGGTGGATCTTTATATGATGTTATTGAATTGTATTCTACTAAATCTGTAAGACAGATGAAGAAGGTGTTTAAATCTCTTAAAGATAAACAAGAAGCAATGCAGCAACAACAAGCACAACTTGAACAACAGAAGGTGGAACAGCAAGGACAAATTGCTCAAGCTCAAATTGCTCAAGCACAGCAAATGAAAGATCAAGACATTGCTAATGAAAACTATCAAAATGAATTAGATAGAATCAATAAGAAAGAGATTGCCTTGATTGCTGCTGAATCTAAATCTGGACCACTATCTGATGTAGACGTTAGTGGTGTTCCAGATGTATTAGAGATTGGTAAACTTGCTAATGACCAAACTAAAGCACTAAAGGATTACGAAATGAAAATGGCTCAAATCAATTCTCAAAACAAACAAGCTTCTCAAAAACTACAACTTGAAAGAGAGAAACTACAAGTGGCTAGAGAGAATCAAGCAAACGATTTAGCAGTGGCTAAAGAGAACGCTAAAGGGAGAGCAAAGAAAAAGTAAACATTTTTGATTAGAAATACAAAAACTTTAATGCTATATTATCCTGAATAAGTTGGTATATAGTAACATAAGTCTTTGTATTTCCATAGATGTTGCATAATTTTACGTTAATAAACCAAATATAATAAAAAACTACATATGGCTGATAATTTAAATAGCCCTTCTTTCGAATTTAGTATTGAAAACACTATGGAAATGGGCATGGGAAACTCTGAATTACTAAGTGATTTATATGAACCAGAAACTTCTACAAGTAGTCCTGATGGTCTTCAGAAAATTGTAAAAGAAGTGGAAGATCCTGCTCCTGCAAAAACTAAACCTGCACCTGTAAAAAGTATAGGAAATGATGTTGTAGACACTGAAGATAAAGACGAAGAAACTAAAGCTAGTATAAGTGATTTCTTATCAGGGGGTGATGATGAAGAAGAGGAAGAAGAAGAAGAAACTAAAGCTCCTGTTGCAAAGAAAACATCAGAAGCTGCTGATGATGATGATGATGCTGAACCAGAAGTGACTAGATTTGGTGCTCTAGCAAATGATTTATTTAAACTGGGTGTATTTACCAAAGAAGATGATGATGAGGATGTGCAAATAAACACTCCTGAAGAATTCTTAGAAAAGTTTCAAGTAGAGAAAAAGAAAGGGGCTATTGAAGTTGTTAATAATTTCATTGGACAATTTGGTGAAGATTATCAACAAGCATTTGATGCCATATTTGTTAAAGGAGTTAATCCTAAAGAGTATTTCGATACATTTAACACTATAGCTAATTTTTCTGATATGGACCTTTCACAGGAAAAGAATCAGATAGCAGTGATTAAACAAGCATTAACTGATCAAGGTTTTGATGCAGAAGATGTAGAAACTGAAGTGGAAAGATTACAAAACTATGGTGATCTTGAAACTGTTGCTACTAAACATCATAAGGTGTTAGTTAAAAAAGAAGCACAGAAACTTCAACAACTAGAGCAAAACTCAGAAAGAGAATTGCAACAAAAAGCAAGTATTAAGAATCAATACATAAGTAATGTTCAGGCTATCCTTCAAGATAAACTGAAAACAAAGGAGTTTGATGGTATTCCATTGAATCCTAAATTAGCAAGTGAACTACAGGATTTTCTATTAGTAGATAAGTATAAGACAACATCTGGTGAGACACTTACTGATTTTGACCGAACTATTCTAGAAATGAAAAAACCTGAAAATCACCAAATGAAAGTGAAGGTGGCATTGTTGTTAAAGATTCTAGAAAAAGATCCTACATTATCAACTATACAAAAAACAGGCATTACTAAAAAGTCAAATGACTTATTTGGTGAAGTGGCAAGACAAGTACAGAAGGGTGTAATTAAAGGGAATAAATCAGAAAAATCAGATTCATGGTTTTTATAATATATCAATAATAATTTAAAATAATAAAAAATGGCAATTCAAACAATCCCAGGTTTAACTGGTTTTACTTATGCGAGAGTGGCTTCAATGGACAAACGTGCTGTTGGAAAGCTCACTGATTCTAATCACTTAGAGTCTTTTCACTCAACTGAACCTGCAGATTATGATAAGAAAATCATTAGTCTTTACACCCAGAGTTCATTGTACAGTAATGATTTCTTGGACATGATCAACAAGAGCACACCTTATTACATTGATAATAATAGTGATGCTTGGAAATGGGATGTACAAGTTCCTTACAAATTCCCTAAAATCATTGATATTCCTGATTCAACGTTAGCGTTGACCAAACCAGGTATTGATGGTCAGGAGTTTTCATTAGTATTGGATACTAACGAGTTTTCTAAGAATGCTATCATCTCTGTAGGTTCTCGTCAGTATGGTCCACGTTTCTACGTGATCAAAGATCCTGTGCCTTGGAATATGGGATTCTTGTATTCTTTCACACTAGTGACTGATAACCCAACAGTAGACTTTGTAAGTTCCACCTTCTTAAAGACTGGTATTGAACTAGAACTAGTTGATGCTGCTATTGGTGAATTCGATCAAGATTTATTAGGATTGCCTCGTTTAGGTGAGAAGATCACTATGTTTGAATCTTTAGGTTCTGCATATGGTTATGAGCACAAAATCACTGAATGGGCTGATGATAAAATGATGGTTGATGCTTCTGGTAAAGCTCTAGATATTCTAGTGTATGCTCCACAGAGACGTAATCAACTTCCTCTTACACGTAATGATGTTAAGTGGGAGCCATTCATTGAATTCTGGATGCGTAAGTCTATGCTTGAACTTAAGGTGAAGCGTATGATTTGGTCTAAGCCAGGTACAGTGAAGACCAATGGTTCTAAACAAGAACTTAAGCGTACCTCTGCAGGTGTATACCACAGAATGCGTAACAATGGTAACTTGGTACAATACAATCGTGGAGAATTCTCTGCTAACTTGATTCGTTCAGTATTTGGGGATCTTTTCTACAGACGTGTTGATGTTAAAGACAGACGTGTAAAGATGTACACCAATGAGGCAGGATTCGATGTATTCCAGCAGGCTCTAAAGAATGATGCTTTAAACTCAGGTTTAACATTCATGGCTGATTCTGGAAACAGATACATGCAAGGAGAAGGACAACACATCACTTACAACTTTGCATTCGATGCAATGGTAACTCGTGAGACTGGTCGTGTTGAACTTATTCACTTGAAAGAATTAGATTTACCACAATCAAATCTAGAATTTGGTCAGAACAAAAAGAGCACACCAGTATTTATGGTATTTGATGTATCTCCAATGTCTGATGGTTCTATGATTAATAACATGAGAGAAGTGAGAATGAAGGGTGCACCTTCTATGACTTGGGGATATATTGATGGAACTCGTCATCACTTAGGATTTGCAAAATCTCAAGGTATGAGCTCTGCTAACAAATTCCCAGGATACGAAATCTGGATGAAAGATCGTTGTGATATCTTTATTGAAGATTTGTCTCGTACAGTCTTGATTGAAGAAATTCCTCAATTCTAATACAATAATACGTTCATCTGCCATCCCATAAGAACTGGTCGCTTAAGATGAGCTTTTTCTCTGAGAAGTGGGCTCTCCACACCTCCCACCTGGGAGAGCCTACATTCTCATTTTCAGAGTGATGACTGAGATTACATGTCTCTTTGCATTTCCTTCAATGGAAACACTCTGCAATAATAAAACCAAAAATAAATTAACTACATTATGGGCAAGATAGGAAAAATCGCCACACTTAAAAGAGATTACAATAACTCTCAATTACAAACAATGCAAGGAGGACTTTCTGCAAAAGGTTTGACAAGAATTCCTGGTACAGGTGTATTCAAATATCCTTATAAGGAATTGGATGGTCAGTATAGAACAGGACTAGATGTTAATGCTGCATATATTCGCAGAATTCAAGATCCACTAGAAAGAGAATTAGAAACTGAACGTGTTAAAGCTCTTAAAATAAAGCTTGAAGATGCTTTAGGTAGTGTTGATTTAGGACCACGTTCTTCTTTTTGGAACTATGGTTTATCAACTTCTGCAGATGATGTACTTCACGTACAAGCTGTTAAGTTACTAGATGGTGATAACTATTTCGATTTAACTAATCCTTTTCAAGAATTAGCTTTTTCTTGGTTACGTGTTCATCCTACAATTGCTTCTAGTTACCAAGCTTGGGAACGTGGAGAATATTCAGCTGACACACAATTTTATGTAGCTGATGATGAGATTGAAAACGCAGTGATTTATAAGAAGAAACAACTAATCAATAAGGCTATTGTGAAGTTTGATTCAATGAGTCCTGAGAAGAAAAGAAAAGTGGCACGCTTATTAGGGTTACCTGTTACAGATGATACTAAAGAAGAAGTGGTATATAACTTAGTAGATAATGTTCTTAAACAAACAGAATTTGCTAATGGTAAATTCCAAGGACTGAATCCTGTTGAAGTGTTTGGCAGATTTGCTGACATGAAAGAAAACTTGCTCCATATTAAAGATCTTGTAAAACAAGCAATTACTCACTCTGTCTATAGATTAAAAACTAATGGCAAAGTGTACGAAGGTGAGTTTGAAGTGGCAAAGGATGAAGAAGATTTAATCAAATTCCTTGCCGACGATGATAATCAAGATGAGTTAATCACTCTTGAACAAAAAGTTAAATCTAAAAAACTAGCTGCTGTTTAAGTAGCTAGTTTAAAAATATAAAGTATGATACCAGTAGATAGTTTATTATATAAAATAGATCAAAAACTAAATAAGCTATCCACAAACGAACATCAGCAAATTAATCTTGAAGATAAAATTTTAGCATTAAATGAAGCTCAGATAAAGCTAATTAAACAAAAGGTTGATGGGTTTAGTACAGTGGGTGGAATGGGACTTGATGCTTTCAAGAAACGTTATGAAGATTTACAAAGTCTTGTAGTAAATTATAATAATCAACCACTTCCATTAACATTAGAAAATGTAGAATTAAATCAATGGGATGCAAATATAAATTCCCTAGTACCAAAATACATGTTCTACTTAGATTGCTATGTAATAGCAGAAAAAGGTAGATGTAAGGATAGAAAGATTTGGATAAACAATGATTTAACTAAACATGGTGATTTACAGTTTCTTTTAAATAATGTTCACTATAAACCATCATTTGAATATCAAGAAACATTCAATTACCTTTCTACTGATAAGATGAGCATATTTACAGATGGTACGTTTACACCAACATCTATTAACATAATGTATATGCGATATCCTGCATACATTGATAAAACAGGATATATTGGATTTGATGGAGTTCCATCAGTAGATAGAAATTGTGAACTTGAATTATATCTTGAAGATGAACTTCTAGATCTTACAGTTCAAAATCTTGCAATGTATACTGAGAATCAATCTGCTGTACAAAGTGCAGCATACAGGATACAAACAAATGAATAAAATTTTAAACAATTAAATTAATATAAAAAATGGCTGATTTTTCATTAACCACGTTATTCGTGGTTCCAGTAGGACAGACTGCTCTTCCTAGCTCTGGTTCAACTCAAGACCTCACTGCAGGTCAAGTGGGTATTTTTAGAAGTGACTATACTTTAGCAACAGCTGCTAATATTGCTGCTTCTCCTTATTTTTACATAGCTCAAGGTAGAACAAACACTTATCTACAAGGATCTAAACGTTCTGATAAGATTAAAGGATGTCCATCAGGTTCTGGTTGCAATTCTAATGTAACTGAATGGTACACAGTAAAAGGATGTCCCACTGCTGCAACTCAAGTTACTGATGTAACTAATTGGAATGTACAGTGTGGTGATGTAGTTACATTAACTCTTCGTGCACATTCTTCTTACATTGACACCTTGTATTTCAATGGTTTCACTCGTTCAGTAACTGTTCAAGCTCCTTGCTGTGCTTGTGATGCTAATCCTTGTGATTCAGTTGATATTCCTCAATTCATTGATAGCGTTATTGCTAAATTAGAGCAACAAGCTCCAGGTAACAATCCTGATAACATTAGCTTCAACACTTTCTACACATTTGAACGTTTAGGAAACAATGCTTCTGCAATCCTTCGTATCACTGGAAAGCCTCTAACTGTATATGGTCAGCCATGTGATGTTGCTGCATTCCCTTTTGAATATGACAGAATGTACTTCCGTACGTTTGTATTTAATGGTCCTGCTACCACTGCTGACTTTATTGTTGCTGATAACTGTGACATTGTTGCTGATCCAATTATCATCCAACGTGCTTCTTATCCTTCAGGTCAATCTGCTGAAATTGCTCAACTAGAGAAAAATTTCTACAGCTACCAAGCAGGATACTTAAAGCATCTTTACAGAATGGCTGGATACAACGAGAACTTTGAGTCTTGGGTGTCTCAAGGAGTGACTTATGACACTTATTACATTAAGTTCAATGAGTATAACAAGTCTGCTTATCAGTGGGGTGATTATATCATGGAAGATTCTATGGTGATTATTGCTGCTCCTAACGCAGCTGTAAGTGGAATTGCTGCTGCTATTGAGGCTGTATTAGAAGCTGGTCTAGGTACTGTGGTTAATGATAACTCTTGTGTTACAACCACTTCTACCACCACTACAATTTGGCCTACTACTACAACCACTTCCACTTTAATTCCATAATTGGATAGTTGTAAATTAAATATCACATAACCTATGCCAGAGGTGAGAGGATTAAATCTCAGATCCTCTGGCATATTTATTTAAACTAATTATGCCAGCTTTAAATCTAGATATAATAGTAGTACCTACATATAGTACGTTAACATTAGGTGTGGCTGATGCATCAACATATCCTACCAATCCTCCTATTGTAACAGCTCCTACAATTGAAATAAATGTTCCATCATTAGGAATTGTGATTCTTCCTTTTACACCTAATGATTTTAATATATTTACATCTGCTTCATTAGGGCTAAGTATTTTAGGACAACCTTTGATACCTCTTCCTGATGGAATATACACTCTTAAATACACTGTTGAACCTGCATATGAAAACTTTGTTGTAAAAAGCATAATGCGAGTGGATAGAATACAAGAGAAGTTTGATGAAGCATTTATGAAACTTGACATGATGGAATGCGATAGAGCTATAAAGACTCAACAGAAAGTTAATCTTACAAGTATATATTTCTTTATTCAAGGATCTATAGCTGCTGCAAATAATTGTGCAATAGATGAATCTAATAAACTTTATACTCAAGCAAACAATATGTTAGATAATTTTATTAGAAATAACTGTTATTGCTCTGGTAATAATTACGTTTTAAACTTTAGATAATATGGCTACTTGTAGAGGATGTAATGGAAATTTTGGATGTGGTTGTCAATTAGTTAATGGTCTTTGTGCAATGTGTCGTGCAGCTGCTACAAAGTTTAAACAAGTTATAAAATATGTTAACTCCTAGACTTACCACTTATCCAGCATGTGCTACAGTTACAGCACTTTTAATTGATATAGATTGCAGACTAACAGAATTAGCAAAAAATCTATATAATAATATTATCTATTTATTAAACCAACCCATACCAGCAGAAGCTATGATGGACCTTCTGAATTACAAAAGAATATTAACGTATAAACTTTGTAATCCAGATTACGCTGCACCATTCACTGTAGAAATGATTGCTAGTAGGGTGAAACTTTTAAAATATAAATAAACATGTCTTGTTCAAATTGCTATAATGGATGTACTGAGATTGTCTCAGATAAGTGTGTTAGATACACAGGAATAGATGTTCCTATTTTGGGAATACAAACAGGAGACTCTCTGTCTTATGTAGAACAGGCTCTTATTGAATTTCTTACATCTACATTAGATGGTACAGGAATTAAATTAACTATATATCCTGAAATTATTTGTGAGGTGGTTAGTCAATATCTTCCTGATTGTGAAGACTTAAATGCGTTAAACCTTTTCAAAGCTTTAATTCAAGCAGCATGTGATTTACAAGCTCAAATAGATGTAATTGTTGCAGAACTTGCAGCTCTTGAGGGAAATTATGATGTTGAGTGTTTAACAGGCGTATCTGCTACAAGTGGAACACATGATATCTTACAAGCTGTAATCACAAAACTTTGTGATGTGGATGCTGCATTAGTAGCTCTTGCTGTAGACGTAGATACAAACTATGTAAAACTTGCTGATCTAGATGCATTAATACAAGCCTATCTAGATTCAATAACTCCAACCACTCAGCAGAACGCTAAGATGGTTCCATTCACTGCAGTGGAATACTATGGTCCATTATCTAATTTTGATGGTTCTGGAAAAGGTATTGCAGGCTTAGGATGGGATAAGATTTATATATGTAATGGATCTAATGGTACTCCTGATAAAAGGGGTAGAGTGGGTGTAGGTGTAACAACAGGTGTTCCTGGAGGAGCAATGTCTGCTGCAGTAGATCCAGCTGTTCCTGGTAATCCTACATACACATTAAACTCAGTGAATGGCACAAACAATGTTACTCTTACAACTAACCAAATGCCTGTGCACACACATACAACCACACCTATTCCTGTTAGTCATACACACTTTATATTTGGTAACACTGTACAATCAAATGCTGCCTCCACTATTAATACTGTAGATCAAGTTGCTTATGCTAGAACTGTTAGTTCTCAAGATGTTAACTATCAAGCTATGTCTGCTACAACCCCAGCAACTTTAGGAAAAAGTAGTTCTGAATCTATAAGTGCAAATGTCACTGTTAATAATGCAGGAGGCGGATTATCACATCCAAATTATCAGCCAGCTTTGGCAACAAATTATATTATATACATTCCTTAATTTTAAATTATGTCTTGTTTACCAGGAATGCCTTGTTATAATGAAGCTTATAGAATTGCATTTCCATTTGCATGTAATGATCCTTGTATATCTAGTTTTCAAATTATATACAATGGTCCAAATTTACCTTGTACAGGAATTCAATCTAAAGATAATCTAGAAGTAGCTTTACAGAAGATAGATAATAGAATGTGCTCTGATGAATTTATAGCACATATTATAGATACAATTGAGAACACTCCTCTTCTCCAAGCATACTTTTGTCAATTAGTAGCTTCTTGTTCTATTACACCTACAACAACAACAACAACATCTTCTTCCACTAGTAGCACAACTACAACCACTACAACAATAGCACCTACAACAACTACAACCACCACCACTGTTGCACCAACCACCACTACCACAACAAGTAGTACATCTACTACTACCACTACAACTACAATAGCACCAACTACAACAACTACAACAAGTAGTAGCACTACAACTACAACAACAACAATTACACCAACCACAACCACCACTACAACTACAATAGGACCTATTCCTCCTGGAACATATACTATTGGAGAATCTGCTTTAGGTGGTAAGATTGCATATATATTACAACCAGGAGATCCTGGATATGATGCAGCTAGTGAACATGGATTGGTTGCAACTGTTGCTGATCTTCCTACATTACCTATATGGGGTTGTCAAGGTACATTAATTACAGGAGCAGATGGTACAGCACTTGGTACAGGTAGTCAAAATACAACTGATATAGTTGCAGGATGTGCAACAGCTGGAATCGCTGCTAGACTATGTAATGATTTAGTTGAAGGAGGATATTCTGATTGGTATTTACCTAGCAAAGATGAGTTAAATAAATTATTCCTAAATAGAGTTGCAATTGGTGGATTTACATATGATAATGCGCATTGGAGTTCTAGTGAATTTGATATAAATAATTCTTGGGCACAATTTTTTAGTAGTGGTGCTGTATCTCCTTCAGGTAAAGGAATTAACAATTTTTATGTTCGCCCAATAAGAAGTTTTTAATTAAAACCAAAATAAAAAATTATGACAGTATTAATAACATTAACAATAGCAGGTTCTGATACAGGACCATTTGATCTTTATTCAGATGTAGATGGGTTTGTAGTTCCTTTTGAAAATAATGTACCTAAAGCTTCTTTAGTATCAGGATACACATCTTCTTTAGTTCCAAATGGAACTATAGTGATAAGAGTGAAA
>Ga0208487_1000076_pt1 | contig 22014 bp, 19 predicted proteins | sample LakMenEpi21Sep12_FD_150723 | JGI IMG/M metagenome (GOLD analysis project Ga0208487, IMG submission 150723) | Freshwater microbial communities from Lake Mendota, WI - 21SEP2012 deep hole epilimnion (SPAdes) | ecosystem: Environmental > Aquatic > Freshwater > Lake > Epilimnion/Euphotic zone ...
GAAGTTGCCCGCAGCCGCCGGTCCCCAAGTCGTGCCGATAGCCGCATACAAACCTGGATAAGTCGCTTGCGCAGGAGTGGCTCCGTTTGCTTTTAGCCAGCCAGTCGGACAAGTGCTTGTCGCAAATGCGGCAATTTGCCCAATCGCACTGCTCGAACCGCCAGTGACTTGCAGCACTCGCCAAGAGTTTGCGCCTTGATACAACACAGTCAAAGACGCGCCACTCGACACAACAATATTACCACCAGACGGCGTGGTGATATTCGCCCCAGCTACGACAGTGTTCGTGCCGTTAAACTGCAGAAAGAAAATCGTGTTCGCAGCCGCAGACGCACCGCCTGCGCCAAAACTTGAAATGCTGACGCCAGACCCTGTGACGTTCACGACGTGCGAACTTGAAGCGTTCAGGTCCATGGTGATGGCAGCAGGCACCGCATTCGCATAACCAAACAGCCGTGAGTTGTTGGTCACAAGATGGAAAACACCTGTGCCACTGTCATAGGTCACGCCGATGATGTTGCCCGACACCACCTCACCACCCGTCAGCGCAACCGTTCCGGTCGGCGTATCACGCACCACGCTAATCGCAGAACCGCCGTTGACTGTAAGCGTTAAGGCAGACGTGTTTGTAGCGCCAGCTTTGAAGTAAAAAGTCTGTCCATTCACATTTGAAAAGGCCGAAACCGTCACGGTCTGGGCGTTAGCCGTTCCGCCACTCGTCCCACCCCATCCCAAATTACTCGCAGACGACGTATCAGACGTATATTTCGTCCAGATTGTGTTATTGTTCGCGTCTTTCAAAACCTGGCAATACGCGCCCGAACCAAAAATCGTGGCACGACCCGCAGCATCCAGAATAATCGGGTTCGTGTTAAGCTGCGTCCCAGCTTCATTCTGATAAGTATTTTTCAGAACCGTGCATGTCGGGTAATTGCTGTAGAAATACACCTTGCCAGCAGCATAGGGCTTGCCCGTCGCATCGACGAATTGCTGTTGCCCGTTAGGCAGCAAGGTCGCGCCCCAGAGTGCAGATGTGCTATACAAAAAGGCCGCAAGGGCTCCACTTACCTTTTTCATTCTTGAACTCCAGTCAAAGGATTATAACTAATTCCCGCATGAAGCAGCGGCCTCACAGCTTTTCTCGCACCAGTTTTCATAGTTTTTCCAACTTTTTGTTCAAAGATGGCGCGCTTCATCCATTCAGGTTGAGAAGCTAACTCAGTCAACGCCCGTTTGCCAGCTATTGTAGCCCCTGCGGCAGCTACACCGCCCGCAGCATAAGGCACTGCTTGTGCAAATAATGGGCCACCCGCCTGAAGGAACGAATTCACTATGGGCAACTCGGATGCAAGATAGGCATAACCGCCGCCATACATGCCATATCTTCCAAGAGCCGCCATCACGCCAGTTTCAGCGGGCTTTTTCATAACGGCTTCACCCGCTTCATTAACTTTCGGCAAAAACTCACCGATTGGACCAAGTTCTTGCAACGGAGAGTTAGCGGACGCCCCCTTGCTTTTAACTTTTTTCGCCACAGCTTTTGGATTAACAATCCCACTTGTGGTTGTCAATTTTTCCAAAGTTTTAATATCGCGATAACGAGAGTTCAAAGCGATTAGCTGATCAGCTTCAGCAGGAAAATTATCCCGCACAAGAGTATCGAGCGCATCTCGGATTTTTCCACCAAAATGCTTTTTAGTGGCATTATCCAGGCCTAAAAGTTTGTTGTCGATAATTTCTCCGCTCTTTACATAATTCCGATACATGGTGCCGTTCATGCGCCCAGTTCTTAAATCATCTCCAATTTTTGTAAGAATATCCATGACAGTGTTTCGAATATTTGGATCGCGGATGCCATACGCAGAAGTGTAAATGTCATAGAACTTCCGTCCAGCTGTTGGCGTGGGCGCTAATGTTCCAACAGAAGCTGCAAACGTATCATATTCTTTACCCGCTGCTTTTTTTGCAGCATCCCAACCTGCAGGCGTTAAATCTTTTGCACCAATGCTTTTCGCCAATTCTTCTGAATAGCGTTTAGCTTGAGCGTCAAGATTTCCTTGCGATGCAGTTTTTTCAAAGAATTGTTTAGCCTCACCCTTCGCAAATTGGCCCGGACTGACGGGGATTTTATATTTATCAAATGCCGCTTGTCCGAGAGCGCGTGCATTCCCTTCCCATTCAGGAGCAAACACCCCACCAGCTTTAGGTGTCAATGCTTTACTCAGGCCTGCACCAAGCACACCTCCTGTCAAAACATTTCTTTTAAACTGCTCTGCGAAAGGAGTTTCAGTATCCCCAAGTGTTCCGCCAAGTGCCTGACTACCAGCTTCAAGTCCAGTTTGAAGCGCAGCCTGCCCAGCGCCTTCGACTCCTGCAACCCCAGTCGGTCCTAACAATTCACCAGCAGTTTGCAAATAGGGTTCCGCCGCAGTAATAACTGGCGCAACTTTTGGAGCCAAGTATCCAGTTATTCTTGATGTAATTGGCGCAAGATACGGAGCAGCAAACGGAGCCACAACTTTTGCCCCACGCAATAACATTCCGGGCGAAACCATTGTGCCAACAGCTTCCGCGCCATAACCAGACAACGGATTTTGCTCTTTATATAGTTGTTCTTGCCGTTGAAGATCGTGCAAATAGGCTTCATATTGAGGTCCAGATAAACCTCCCGCTTTATAAGCAGCTCGAATCTGCGGGCCAAAACCAAACGCCGCGCCACTCGCAGCAGATTGCATGGCCCCCCACTCAGGAGCCAATTCACCGGGAGCAATCTTTTCGCCTTCACCCATAAACGACGAAAATTTATTAAGCGTCCCTAAACGTCCAGCAAAATTTAATCCACCTGTCGGATCAGACGGGGTATAGCCTTGAGGACGTTCATAGTGCATTTGAGCGATAGCAAGTTCTCTTGCATTTTTCGCATTATTAATCATATCCCATTCAGGACGAGAACGAAGTTCCTGCAAGGCAAAAGCATTTTGCTGTATTTGCGACGGATATTCCGTGCCAGCAAATTTTCGCATAGCAGTTAAACGATCAAGTCTGTGTCCGTAAAGGCCGTAACCAGTGCCTTGATCGTGCACGGCAGTTGGATCAAAATTGCTTTCAGAAGCTGCGGCGCCGGTCAAAAACAACGCTTCTTTGGGTGAAGCGCCGAGTTGAATTAAGCTATTGTATTGCGCTCGTGCCGGATCTTCGCTGCCCCTATAGGCTTCATTCACATTCCAGTGTTTTTTGCCTTGCTTTGACGCCTCAATCGCTCTTGCTTCCATAGGTGTGGAAGTAGGAGGAGGCGGAGCAGTAGTTGCTGATTGCGCCGGAACAGACTTGCCATACATTTCATGCCAAGTGCGTTCTGTATCACTCATCGGAGCAACGGGCGTCTCCGCAGGTGCGCCACTTGCCGGGGGAGCAGCTTTTTGACCCCCTTTTCCATACATTTCTAGCCATGTATTTTCAAGATCGACCATGACTATTCTCCTTGCTGCTCAAACTTTATTGCGCCGCTTTTGCGAAGAATTTCATTCCATTCTTCATCAAACACACTTGGATTAAAACCTTTAGTGCGGTGTCCCCTGTTTTCTCGTTCGAAAAAGTTGAAAAATTTCTGACGTTCTAGCACAGATTTATTCACCTTTTCCATATAATCGAGCATTCGTTTCACACCTCCCGGAGAAGATGTGAGCCCAGGGAAAATATCAATAAATTTCATCACTTCTTGTTGAGTGACTTTATTTCCAGACCCAACGGCTCGGCGCAAACCGCCAATAGCGGTAATAGCTCCAAGTTTTTCTAGAGCTTCCGCCGCTCCAACCCATTTGCTTGGATCATCCGACCCCGCTACAGCTTTACTGGCAGATTCGAAGAAAGGAATTGCCAATTTTTTCAAAGGCGATTTTTCTGGCAAATTGTCCAACAGCCCTTGAGTCTCATTTAACAACTTAACAGCCTGTGCTCGTATTTTCGCAGTTGGCCCTGTGCCGGTTTTACCGAGATTTTGTAGATCATTAATCAACGAGCGTGTTTCTGTAATGGCTTGCTGTGATGCCGCAGCGCCATCAGCCTCCTCACCGATGCTTTCTCGCATTTTCCCCCAAGCACTTTCAGGTTTTTGCGCTTCTTGTTCGCGCGTAAAACTCGTAGGAGCTTCAGCAAGACGACCGGCAGGGAGAGCCGAGGGTGACTCTCCCTGCCTAGCTACACCGCCGGTAGGAGGAGCCGACCCACCGAGCGTAGCATCCTGTTGGGCTGGCATCTGTTGTTCTCCTAACACATTCTGCAAAATAGGAGATACAGTGCCAGCCATAAAACGAGGCATCGTTATTTTTTTACCGTAAGTTGCAAAATCATTTGGGTCCTGCCCATATGTATCAACTTCTTCTCTCAGATACCCAAGATCAGATTTAGTGCGCTGCAGCGATTCTTGCGCTTCTTTTCCGAATTGCGCAGAAGAATATAATTGCTGTTGAAAGGCTTTTGGATTCTTTTTTGCAAGATCAACTAATTGCGCTGTATATGCAGGCAACTGCTTGCGGTCAATATATCCAATTCGTGCTTGCTGTGCGACAAGATCAGTTGCAATAGCGGACGGGTCTGCCCCGCCAACCTGCAATTTATTAAACGCATCTGCACTTAATCTGGAGTTTGCTTCAGTAAGATGCAGTTGATGATTTAATTGTTTATCCAAAGAGTCAGCCTGCACACCCGGCATTTGTAACAATGTGGGCATGTATTCAGCTAAAACTGGCGCAAGTTCTTTGTGGGAGGCTAAATCACCAAAAGCCCCGACGTGATCGAACTCGCCATTTTCAGGATTGAAATGCTTCTGCATGATCGCACCAAGCGCCTGCTTGCCAGCAAACGACATCGCCTGCTGTTCAGTCGCCTGTTGCGTCCGTTCCATCTCCGCAGCGCGAAGGCCCATAGCCTGCATCTGCTGCATATTTTGAAGCGGGTTCTGCGTGTTTTGTCCGGCGACCGGAGCCGCGTAAGTAATTCCGTCAGCCATCTTATTCTCCAAACCTTCTTAGTAGTAAGTCGGGATTGGGCGATCACCCAGGCCGCCTACTACATTTGACGGTAAATTACCGCTACTCCCGAAACCATATCGCAAAAAGTCAGGCAGCATTTGTGTAAATGTGGAACTGCTGCTGGCAGCAGGAGAGGGATCATTACGCTTTGAATAAAGAGATGCCAAATAAGGCACCTGCATTGCCGATCCCGCCGCGCCAAAGAGAGCATTTGTTCCTGCACCAAGCGATGTGCCAGCATTATAAATGCTTTGACCCAGTGCATTGCCTGCACCCATAGCTGCACTACCAATTTGTCCAGCCGCTCCTGTCGCGGCATTTGCAATACTACCAGCAGCGCCCAGGCCCATTTTTGCCGGATCAAACAGCATGTTAAAGGCTTGCTGATTTTGCAGCATGTAATTTTGAAGCTGCTGCTGAAAAGTCTGAGATGCTAGACCCGTGGCAGTTTTTCCAATGTCCTGAATGACATTACCGGAAAGCCCCATCCCACGCGCCGCGCCGGTATTCGCCATACCGCCAAGCGCCTGTTCCCGAGCCCACTGATAACCCGGAGTTCCTTCCAACTGCTGCTGAGTCGGAGCAAAGGTGGACATTAAAGTGTTGCCGCCACCACCGATACCAGCTTTTAACGCGCCTGTGCCAGTTAAAGCATCGGTAAGGATGCCAAGGGACTTAGAACCGGCAATCGCATATGGAGAAAGTGCTTCTTTTGCACGGCCATAACCAGTTTCCGCAGCATTTGCTGCTAGAACCGAGCCGAGCCATCCCATCTGACCGGCAGATCGCGCTGCATTAGCCTGCGTCTGCGAGCCCAACATTCCGCCAACACCGGAGAGTAACGATCCCCCTCCATACAAAAGTCCCATAGTCAAAGGGTCCATAATACTCTCCTAAACCAGCGTGATTACTTTGTAGGTGTTAGCACCTATCACGATTGTGTCGATCTGTGTCCAGCCATTCGGAATAAGCGCGGCGTCGGGCAGCAATACCGCCCCCGCCAAGGGCGCTCCAGTGGTTGCATCTTGCGTCGTCGGCACAGTGTTTTGAACAAGTGCGGAAAGAAGCAACTGCAACTGGCGCGAAATTGATCCGTCCGGCTGAATTAAGTTTTTCAAAGAGTTAGGGACGAGAGCACGTAGCATTTACGTCTCCATCTTCTCAACATCAATGAATGCACCATTTAACGCCGAGGCGCAAGCGGCAGTCCATGATAATTCAAATACGCGGTCACGGGCGAACCCTAATCTGTTCCAAGATGGGATTGCCTTGTATTGACCGCCTTTGCCCAAAGACTGATGCACACCATTTCCAAACGTCACTCCACGATCATCGCTCCAACGCAGCGTTAATTGCGGATTGATGCCGGGGATCGGCTCCGTGCCGACTTCAATATCGGCCATGAATTGTCGATAGCTAATACGATCCAGACTGCTGACAATGTGCGGGAAAGACCGCAACTTCAAAATCGCCGCGCCGTCGTCTGTATAGGTGTGCAGGTCCCAGTTGTAGAGTTTTCCGTTTTGCCAATCGCCGCAGATCGTTTTGCCGTAAGCAAACGCAACGCAGTTCGCCCGGTGACGATGCAACGCCCCGTTGTTGTCGAGCCAGGCCCGCTCATGCCAAAGCTGCGTGGACAAATCGTAAACCCAAGTATGATCGGCAGATGGAAAAGTCAGCACATAGAAAATATGCGAACCTTGCTGATACGTGAAACCGATCGCATCGCTGATCGTTTCGTATCCACCGATAGCATCGCTGATCGCAGGAGTCGAAATGATGTCAGCCTTATAAGCTGTCCCCATCATCACCAAGGCTTCGCCGTTATTATCCTGCGACAAGAAGAAAATATTCAGGCCCCATTTCGCCAGCGACCGTTGCGCAGCAATTCCATGCTGCAAAAACACACCGGGGATCGGAGCAAAAGGAAACGGATAAGTCCCGACATTACTCCAGACTTCCGTAGTCCGCCGACCGAAAGCCCAAATTTCTTTATGCACCACATCAATAATCTGCAACTGGTCCGCATCGCCGGAGATCGTGGCGTAGCCAAGAGTCGGATAAGTTTCCAAGCCAGAGTTGCTCGACTGAATGTTTCCATTCTGTGTGCTCGACACAAGGAACGTGTCAATGTAGCGGATTTGATTTCCGCCTAGAAATTCCGCAGGGCTAAACGGCGCAAATGCCAGAGATGTGAGGTCCACACTCCAGCCAAAAAGCGAGCCGTCCAGAATAATCAGCGTGATCTTATTATCATACATGCTGACTTGGCCAGATTGAGTCGCGATAGTGCCCAAAGGCTGCAACACAAAACTATCCGGCACATAATAAACAGTGTCACCGATGACCGCAAAAAGCAAACCATTGCTTGCTGTATAGAGCTGGCGCACTTCCGCAACATTTCCTTGCGTAAGCGTCACCAGCCCTGGAGTGCAGTAATGCGTATAAGGAACCTCAGCGTCCTTCGTGTTTAGTTCCGGGTATAAGTTTATGCAACGCTGGGCGTTAGCGATAACGCTTCGCGCTTCATACGCACCTTGAACTAACTGAATCTGAGGCATCTTAAACCCTTACGCGGTAAGCAGCGAGAACCACACGTTGTTCGTAGCGGCGACAAACAGCACAGTTTTGCTATTCGCAACGCTGATACCAGTCGCGCCCGCCGTGCCGTTGATCGTGTCCGAACCATTGGCAAACACCTGCACAGCGTCCGCAGCGTCAGCGTTACGAAGCCACACAACGCTGCCTGCAACCGCTACCGGAAGAACAACGCTGTCAGCCGCCGTCGCAACAGTCGTAACCGTATTCGCACCGAGCACCAGAACAGGTGTAGAAGAATTACGCGCACCGCCAGCCAAAGCAGTGATACCATAATTCGTCTGCCACTGCGGAGTAGCCAACGCTTTGTTAATCGCATCACCATCTTCAAGACGAAAACCAGACTGAAAACGATTCGGGATAGCCATGATATTACCTCGTCTGGTCCGAGTAAATATTATAGACGCCCGGACGGACCAAGTTATCCGGCATCACAAGGCTCGGTATCTGCGCGTTCGCAGACCGAATTGTTTGAAGCGCATCTGCAGCTAACCCTTCATAAGTCACGTCAGGCGGCAGGCGATAAGCGGCTCGCGTCCGTATCACAAGATTGTAATGGATCGCAGCGAGATATTCTGGCGGAAACACATACAACGAAGTCAAATTATCAAACATGCTCAACACATCTTTGAGCACGATGTGAACTTCGTAAAGGTTTGCCTGCGGAAGCGGCCAAGGATAAATGCGTCCGACCGGCCACGCGGAGTCGTAAAAGATACATTGCGAAAACGACACCAGACTTTTCAGCGTGATCCTCGCGTAGTCCTCGTATGAGAACAAAATTTGAAGCGGGTAATCCACGTTTTGTGAATTGTTCGAGCCCGCCAACATGCGGAAATACGCAGTTTCAAGTTTATCCGGGCGAACCGACACATCAATATCGCAGCCAGGACCGACAGTGTAACTCTGCGCTCCCGTGCTCACCACGCTTTTATCGACAAGATGCCAGATCAGCCAGCGTTTCATACGCCACTGTGCGATCATCATGTTGAGGCGGATAAGCGCGTCGTTCACGTCTTCAGCCAAAAGCGTCTGACCAACGCCGAGCACACCAGCGTCTTTATACGCCAGATTGATAATGTCCAAAGCTGTGTAAGACGAAAAAGGCGTAGGGACAGTCGCGCCACAGCAACTTGTCGATCCCGGCAGAGTTTCAGCCAAGGCAAAGCAAGCGGTAAGCTGCGCAGCCGTCCATCCAAAAGTCGTCTGCGCCAGCAACGCCAAAGCATCTGTTTCTGCAACGCAAGTCGCAGCGTTAAACTGCACCCACGACGGGTCAGCTTTATCCGCCGAAACCGCTTGAAACAAAATTTCAAGGCTCGCCTGTTGAGCAACAGCCTCGAAAAATTGCTGACGTGAAACTGTTACTGCCATGTTTTACCCCTGCGCTTAATGCACAATTTCCCAAAAAACAGTCGAAGTATCTGTGGCGCTGCTGGAATCAATGTCGAAAGAAGTTCCAGCCACAATATTGCTAACCGACAAGTTGCCTAACACGCCGCCAGCCGTGCCTCTGGAAACAATCACCGTATCGCCCGCTAAAATTTCAGCAGTTATAACAGTGCAAGTGCCTGCAACAAGAACTGCTGTGCCCTGCCATCTTTCCTGCGAAACAGAATTAAATCTTCGTTGCACATAATTATTTCCGCCACCATCATAAAAATAATTAGTGAAGGAACCGCCAGCTGCATTGTGGAATAAATCTGTGCGATAAGTATTTCGCACAAAATAATGAGTATAAAGATTGATAGTTTTGTTGCCTTCAAGATATGCGAATGCGGTTACAGTTGGCCGCAGCCCGTCAATATACACACCTATTGATCCTACTAAACCTGTTCCGATAATTCTGTTATTTTTAACAGATATATCATTTATAGTTCCACGAAAACCAACATCCACAACACCCGCAGAAGTCCCAGCCAATCCAGATGTAACAGTAAAAGCGGCAGTTGCCAAACCGGCATCAATCATGCTTGCCACCACATATGTGCCACTCACCGGCACCGGATCAGGGCCGCTTGTTTTGAAAAATCTAAGAGCCACAGAACTGCCAACCACAAAAGTCTGATACGGTGCGTCAATCGTGACGGCAACAGCGCCAGTCTGCGAATATGGCGTAGAAGCATATCCCTGAAAACCAACTTGATTTACGTTTATCGAAGCAGCCCCATTCACAGAGTTTCCTTCGATTACGAGATTTTCCATGGCTCCCGTGGCTTCATTACCAACCCCATATACAGTATCTGGAGGCGTATAAGTCATTCCAACAGTAATACGACTGTTGAACCCGAACACATTATTATTTCGGAATGCAATATTCTGGAAAGCATTATACACCAAAAAGGCAGTATCAACTCCGCTAATCACATTCGAATAAATTTCGATATTTTTCGAAGGTTGCTGCCAGTTATAAGCAAGCACAGAAATTCCAACCCCAAGGCGATTAAAGGGGTCTTCGAGCACATTGTTACAAATGACAATATTTTCGCAAGAACCTGCATAATAACCTTGCAAGTAAATGCCGTTATAACTAAGCGTAGCATTTCCAGCGATTGTGAAATAATTGCCGTCAATACGACCTTCTTTCACTGAGTCAATTCGCATGATGGATTCAGCGCAATTCGTAACAACATTATTACGAACGGTGAATTTCGGCACACTCTGATAAAAGTCGATAGCTCCAAGTCGATGACTAAAAGTATTATCACGACCAGAGTGATCTATATTGTTATCCGCAACCAACACTTCGCCAGTGATAGCTGCTAACAAGATAGATGGCACCCCGACAGATGCAGTCGGAAACGGGGTGTTCAAGAAAGTGCTGTTAGTGACATTTATATTCTGCCACGTCACCGCTTGAATGTGCTGACAGTTATATCCCTGATCTTGTGCAGGTGACGTAAACTGGCAATGATCGACAATCAGCGATCCAGCAGCACTATAACAATACACCGCATTTGTATAAAGATTTTCAAAAGAGCAGTAATACACTTCAATGTTTGTCGCAGATGTAGCAGTATAAACCGCAACATTGTAATTTGTCGGATAATCAGCGCCAAAATACTGCGCCAAAGTTCCAAACATCATATCAAAGTTGAAACCAAAAATTTTCACACCGCTGGTGGACGAAAAATCAAAATACGACTTAACTCGAGTCGCAGTTCCTTTGATAGTCGCTCCGTAACCTAGAAGCGTAATTCCTGATTTTCCCGCAAACACAACCGCAGACGTTGTAGTGCTAGAAGAAGTTAGGACATAAGTTCCTTGCGGAAATTCTAATGTCCCGTCAGTAGGCAACGCATCTACAGCAAGTTGAATGGCAGCTGCATCATCGGCAACTCCATCACCAACTGCTCCAAACCACTTAACATTCAAATTACCGTCATACACTCGCAACCATGCTGCCGATCCATCACCACCAGTCGGTAAAATGATTGTGCCGCCATTATCGACATAAGTGCCAGCAGGCGCTCCCGTCACGCCATAAAATTGCCCGCCTCCGCCATCACCGACAACATTATATCCTGCCACAGTCACGACTTCACCCGACACTGGGGGCAAAGCAGCTAGATCGGCAAACAGCGCAACGCCAACAGGCAGTTCAATAGGGTTCCAAACCCCCGCAGTATTCAGATAAATCTGCTGCGTGGCCTGATCTATGCCTAAACTGATCTGCGTCGGAGCGACCATTTCACCAATCCTTTAATTGCAGCTTTTATTTCCACCAGGCAACTTCGCAGCTTGCTGGAAAAATTCTATCATGTTCATGTCATCAAGTCCGAATAGAACTTGATACAGACTTGCAAGAGAGTCCGTGTTGCTGATGCAAACCGCAGAATTGTATTGTATCCAATTCGGATCGGCTTTATCAGCAGACACAGCCTGGAAAAAAGTTTCAGCATTTCCATTCGCAGCGGCTGCGGAAAGAAACTGTTGTCTTGAAACTTTCGATCCCATCGTCTCGCCTTATACAAAAAGTTGGTGGTTATATTTCAAACCACCAAACTTCTTAACCTTCTTTTTTACCAGCAGGGAGCGGCAAAGATGCTTTCGCCTTTTCCTGTCCTGCCTTGAGTTCCGCAAGTTGCTTTTTCGCAACTTCCAACTCCATAGCCTTACGATCAAGTTCAGCCTGAAGTTCATCTTCTCGGGAAATATGCGCGCCCGGAGAACCAGTGGTGATAAATTCCACTTCCTCTTTCGCGTTCCCAACAATAATCGGGATCGTCTTTTTCTCGTCCCGATAACCAACAACTTTCGGATATTCCTCAAACTTATAATCAGGGAAATCCATATTCTCGTAAACACCGAGATACTGCTGTCTTGTTTTAGCCATTTCCATGCTCCTTAAAGATGCCGGGGGCCGAAGCCCCCAGCTTTTTGCGATTAGATGATGTCCGCGACAACCACGGCCCACTCCGGGCGAACCCAGAGATAACCGTAAAGAACGTCCAGACGGGTGATGAACTGATCCGACTTAATGTCGAAGCCAGTGACCATGCGAAGCGACACACCGTCCATACGCTCACGAGCGACTTCCTGCATGTTCTTCGGCATTTCCAGATCGGCGGTCGCCATCGTGACGGCATCGGGAATAAACGCAAGGTTCTTGCGATAAACCGTGCCCGTCAGCGTCAGGCTGTTAATCTGCGCGCCGTTCGCAGGCGAAGCAGTAACCGTCTGATACTGAACCGGATTACCACCGGACGGCGGAACGATAGCCGGATAGATACCCAGCACACCGCCAGCGTAGCTCGTCACAACGAACTGCTGCAGTTCACCCGTCGAAACCTTGGTGATGCGGTTGACCGCGTTCACGCCAGCAAAGGTGATAATGTCGCCAACGGTGAACGACGAAGCGCCAATCGTGATGTTAATGCTCGTGCCCGTCTGGTTCGCACCGTTGACGGTCGGAGAAACACCAGCGACATACGTGCCAGTCGTGTGCTTAATAACGGTCTGATCTTCGAACCAGTCGAAGCCAATCGCGTTATAAACTTCACCCTTGCGATACTGCTCGGAGATTTCCGTCGCAGGATTGAGAAGACCGGACAGGTTCTGCACCGTGCGGGCCATGGAAACCGGATCAAGAATGAACTTGCGGTTATCCGTGGGGGCCGAACGCAAGGACAACAGCGCCTTAGCCTGCAGCCAAGTGTCGAGCGTCGGACGCAGCAGATTGCCAGCAGCGTCAAAGTTGCCAACAAGGTTCGAAACGCCGCCTTCAACGCCAGACATAACGTCCGCCGCAACCGCGCCGACCAGATTGTTCACCGCCGGAGCAAGAATGCGCTTGGAGTAATCGTCCAAGGACATCGTGCGCTCGGCAGAGTTGAACGACACGTCAACGCCCTTCTGGGTGGCGAGCGTCAGCGTGGTGCTGGTTTCCGCCGTATCCTGAATCTGCGCGACCGGACCCGTGCGAACGGTGTAGTCGTTCGGCAGGCGGATACGCAGGCTCTGGCCGATCTTCGCGCCGGTAATGGCGAACTGATCGTCATACTGCGTGTCGATATGCTGCAGGAACGAGTTGGTATTGACCCAGAGGCGAACGGCCTCACGGGTAATCATGTTAATTGTAAGAATTGTATTCGACATGGCCTACGGCCCTCCTAGTAAGTGCGCGGACGCGCTGTTCAAAAGCCAAAAGCAGGAGGGAGTCCTCTGCGTTTCGACGGTGCCCGCGTCCGTCACTTTGTCGGGCCAGCCCAGACCACTTACCCTGCGGCCAGAGAGGGGGGATCGTAAGGTGATCCCGCCTACCTTCTGCGACGAGTTGCCTCGTTGCGTAATCTTGCCCATTCTTCCATAGAAATGTTGGGATCGTCAAGGGTCGCCGGAGCAGACCCGATACCCTGCACTTTCGGAGTAATGGGCGGAGGAGCAGACGAAACACGTTTCGGTGCGTTCAATCCACTCGCTAATTTTGCGACCGCCACCGCCTGCCTTGTCGGCGGAAGCATCGCAATCCGCGCTGCTTCATCAGGGTTCTTTGCCAGATGATAAAGCACGTCCTGCGGATTTCCAGTTTCAATCGCGGCTTCTGTCAGCGTGGTCGGAATACCACCTAAAATCTGAGCCATGTTGTTAAGCTGCGGAGCCCAATCGCCAAACTTGTTCAGGCCCTCATTCCAAATCTTGTCAGTAGTATCTTTCCAAGCCTGCTGTTTGGCGAGTTCCTGGGCCTGTCGATGAATTTCCAACTGCACGGTGCGAGGATCGTAACCAGCATCCTGCGGCTGTTCATAAGCCTGCGGCTGCTGATAGTATTGAGCCTGCTGCAGTCGTTCTTCAAGTTCACGCTTTTGACGGGTAAGTTGGCCGATGCGGTCAAGCAGACCCTGCGGGGGTTTCGCAGAGCTTTCATCGGGAGCAGCATCGTGGGGAACGCTATCTGCTACCGTTTCTTGACCAGCATCGGCCACAACGGGAGCCTCGACAGCGGCTGGTGCCTCTGGCGGTGCCGCGCCCTGCTCTCCGTCACTTTGGCGCATCGCGCCTTCCCAAAAATTCAGCATCAAAGTTTTCATGTTAGGCTCCTGCACCGTGTTTCATTTGAAGGACGCCCTCACGTCCTCGACGCAACGTAGCGTCTTTCACCAAGGCATCATATATCTCTTGCTTCAAGTTGTCATCCATGTTCGTAGTCAATAACTGCGTCAAAGTGGTCCTAGCAGCATCAAGATAAAGCGCCCAGCAACTTGAAACATACGCTTCACGATCTGGATACTTTTCATAAAAATCGTTTGAGCGTCCAGCATTCTTTTCATAGACTTCCTGCGCCATTTCCATCGCAGTTTTCGCCACCAGTTTATGGGCATGTGCGCCTTTTCCCGGCAACCTAATCAACGGCTCTCTTGACATTCTTGGCTCCTATAGTGTGAAGGGGGAAGTTCCCCCTTCTGTTAATACGGCCACGGGTTTGTGGCGTAATATTCTTGAGTGTTGCGGCCACGTTTGGCTTCTCGCTGTCCAAATAACGCATCAAGCGCAGCAGTAAACTGGTAATTCAGGTTAGGTTCAAACTGACCTGCATTATATTCTTCCGGGCGAGTTGGCGGCAACGGTGCACCCTTCTGTCCAGCACCTCTTGCTCCTTTTTGTGATTTACCTGTCGGTGCGGAAGGAGCCGCAGCAGCGCCCCCTCGACGTGAATAAATATCTAAAGGCGGAAGTTGCGCAACTCGGCGTTCGCTCGGCAATTCCACTGGCCCCATCTGACCATGGAAAGTCGGATGCAGAGCTGCAGCTTCCGGCGCATTTGTAGGCTGCAATGGATTATTCGAAAAATAATCCATCGCCATTGGAAAAGCTGCACCAGCGGCACCAATTCCGGCCATCGTGCCCCACGGCAGCCCTCCGCGTCCAGCATTTGAGACATAGGGATATGCCCCCGCAGCCATGCGAGAACCCATCGACGTTTCGCCGCCATAACCCGGACGACCCTGCGGGCCACCGATGCCATAGACTTCCGACCATTCACCCTCAATCGGGCCTCGCTCATAGCCCAAACGCGGCGCACCCTGCGGACCGCCAATCTGACGAGGAGCTGCACCCTGCGGGCCGACAGGCTCATAAACCAGTCCACCCTGCCGATACGGCGCAACTGCGGAGCCCATTTCCTCCGGAGTGTATTCGCCATACATTCCGCGTGAAGCACCTGTGCTCATTCGACCACGGCGATAAGCGTCCATCATGTTCTGATCGAACTTGTTCATCGGCGTCGGACCAGTAGTCGTGCGGCCCATGCCACCCGGAGCATACGACTCAAAGTCCGTGACAGCCATTTCCGGCGCATAACCCTGCATACCAAACCGCCCAGTCGAAAGGCCGACTTGGTTCTGCTGGAACGGCGTCATCGGACGCATCGACGTGCCCATTTCCGGCGGGACATTGCGATAATACGGCGCAGCCGGAACAGGCTCCGGGGGCATATAGCCAATTTGCGGTCTAGGGGGAAGCACTTCCCCTTCGATAGCCGCAGGCCCTGCAATTTCACGGCGAGCCGCTTCCTGCGCTCCTTTTTTGGCCCCAGCTTTTGCACCTTTTTTTGCAAGTCCTCTCAGCGCCGCCAGAGGCAAAAGGTCCTCCGCAACACTTACAGGATTCTGCCGAAATGTTTCCATCGCAGTCGGCAAATTTTTATAACGTCTGGCATAATGCCCATAAGCACGAGCTGCTGCCTCTTGCGGGTGCATTGCATAATAACCAACACCCTGCGCAGCCTGGAGAGGATTTGTGGCTACATCATACATGCCCTGCGCGGAACCCATTAAACCTTCCGGCACATTGCCGAGCACTTCATCCCAGTAAGCCATCTCAACTCTCCTTCGTAACGCGGGCCATCATTCCGGGCATTTCCGGGTGTGGCGCATAAGCATGTCCATCTTCTCCACGAAACGCGCCTTCTGGCATTTCGTGATCCTCAAGCGGCAACGCCATCTGCCGTCCCGGCATCTGATCTTGGTGCCCTTCGTAGGTATCGCTGATCGGGACTTCGGTGCTTTCCTGCACAGCCTGATCGGTAATTTGCGCGTTCTGCTGCGGCGACATTCCCACATTCTTGAGTAGAATGTCCAGACGTTTAGTGATCGCGTCGTAAACCTCGACCTCTCTTTTTTCGAGTCTCGCCTGGGATTTGCCTTTTTCCTTCGCCAACTCATCCATAGAGGCTTGAAGGGCCTGCTGCATCTGCTGAAGTTGTGCGGCAAGCATCTGCTCGTTTTGCGACGGGCCTTGACCGAGCGCCTGCGGGGGAACCATGCGCTTCAGACGCTCTGCCGCTTCTTCCGCCATCGGGAAGTCGCCAGCGCGGAACATGATGTCGCCAATAACGCTCGTCAGCGCAGGGTTCTGCGTCAGGATCAGAGTCAGCGCATTAAACGCTTCCTCACGTCTCGTCGCATAGCCCGGACCCACATCAGCCAGCACTTCATAACTTCCGACCGCCGGGTTCAGCACCCGCCCGATCACTTCATTATTCTCATTCAATTCCAGCATATGCGCTTGCTGCAACTGCGGATCGAGCTTGACTTCCAGACTCTCATTGTTCTCAGCCAAAATCATCACAACACGGTTGGTGTCGTAAACTTTCGGCACGAGATCAAGAATGATCTTACCAACCTGCCGAATAGCAATCGCCAGATGGTCGATAAAATGATAAGTCGCACGATCTCCCTGCCGTTGCCTTTCGGCTATGGCTTTCCCCGTGCGTTCATTTCCCTGCATACCCAGTTGGTTTTCGTATTGCCCGGAAACCATCTGCATTTCAACATTCGCCACTTCCATGCCTTTTAGCGCGACCGGCGACGGCACAGGTGGTTCAATACGAGAAGGTGGAGGCAAAGGCTTACCATCATCTCCAACAGACTTATAAGGCAGATACGCATGATTTTGGCGATTCGCCGTAGCCCAGTATTCCTCAAAGCCTTCTACGCTTTCCACTCCAACGATCCATGGAGTTTTGGACTGCAAGGCTCCGTATTCTACTGCAGCAGACGCCCAATAGTTATACATACGCTGAGGGTCTTTTAACGCACGGGTGTGACCTTTACGGTCCAGCCTTCCCTCAATAATCGTTTCCTCACCAACAACTGGAATAATCGGAATGGTCTTGCCGATCCAAACCTTTTCTTCTTCCTGCACCACATGATTACCAACAATAAAGTGGTAATGGATCACGCGGCGAGTGACATCACGCTTACGAGTCTGGGGATCATCAAAAATTTTACTTTTCGGATCGACCTTCCGTAAGTCCGAGGCCATAAGCGTCATCGGCTGACCATTCGGACCATCGAACATCAGCAGTTCATCGTTCACGTCTTCCGCTTCAAAATATTCCGCAACGCGAACATGGTCCTCGTCATACCAGCCTTTTTCGCCAACAAGAACTTCCTGCCCAGCAAACTGCTTATACTGCGGATATTTCTGGTCGAACAAATCTTTCGGCATGTCTTCGAAGATAAACGCAAAGCGCGCATCTTCTTTCGCCGGAGCCTTCGCGTCCGGGTCAATATAAACCGTCAGCGGGTCTGCGATACTCGTGATATAAATTTCCTGATCGAACGAGTTCTCGTCCACGTAGTCCGTGTTGACACGCAGATAGCCGATGCCAGCTTCGACCTGAAAGCGCGTGGCGTAATCGTAGTGCGCCGGGGCATTTGACTGATACTCAATGTGTCTCGCGATTCCGTCCCAAATTCGAGCACTTTCCGCTGTCGCACCATTACCAGCAGCACGATACTTAATTCCCGGCTTATTCATCTTCGCATCGTTAATGATGTTCAGATTATGCTGACGGGTCTTGTTGATCGTTAAGGCAGGACGCTCATCGCGCTGCCGATCATTCCACATGCGCGTCGGCCACTGATATTTGTTGTCAGCGTCCGCATTCGCAAAACGAATGTCATCCATGAACAATCTGCGGGCGTAGCTTTCCCAGCCTTCGCAACGCTTAAAACGCTCTTGCGCACGTTTCAGGACTTTCTGGAATTTATCGCTGTCAACTGCTTGCCGTGCCATTTATCCCATCCATCCCAGGCTTTCGCCCAAATTCTGCAGCTTACCCATTAACCCGCTTTGACGCTTTAGCGCCCCCGCCACCTTACGACTGCGCCCATCCGATCCGCCTTCGTTCGAGGCAATAGCCATGTATCGAAAAGCGTCAGCAGCATGAGACGACCAATCATGCACAGGTTCCGCGCTGAACGTCTCAGTCACGGGGTTTTCTTCGTAATGATAATGCCGAAGAGCGTGTAAAAGCCCCTTCTCACATTTTGCGGCATCAAACCAGCATGTCGGGAAAATGCTTCTCGCCGCAATAATCCCGTCGAACTTGCTCAACCTCGGCACGATCCGAACCTGAAAACCCGCATCACGCATCTGCTCTTCTATCGACTTCTTCGAACCTAATGTCTTGGCCCGAGCGTCATGCGGCAACCAGCAGATACCATAGTCATAAAGTTCGCCCGTGGAGCCCCTGCGTGTGCGCAGCACATGAATGTAATGATCTAGCCCTTTGAGTCGATTCTCGTAAAAGTCCACGACTCGTCGTTGCATTCCGACGTATTGCTCGAAGATAATTGCCGTGCTGTCTGACCGGCCAAGATCGAAATACAAATTAACAGCAGAGCTAGAATGGTGAGGAACGTGTGTGATACGACCTTCTTCAGCGCAGTCACGAAGTTCGTCCGCATAAACCGCTCCTTCCAGACTTTTTCGGCACTCCCCTTCCCACACATGCAAATACGCATCGCGGTCGCGGACTTTAAGATCGAGCATTTCCTGCTTCAAAACCTGCGGAAACCACGGATTATCGCGCCATGAAATCTTCTGCACAATCGCGTTTTTCGGCGGCTGCAACACAAATCTCACATACGTATCATCGCTCTCAAGCTCCGGGTTAAACGAAGCCCAGATTTCAGAACCTTCCTTACGGATCGTCGGAATAAGCACGTCCCACGAGGTCTTCGTGACTTTATTCGCTTCTTCCACCCAGCAAATGTCCACACCTTCATATGACTTAATCTTCGTGACATTGTTTCGAATGCCCTCGAAAGAAAATTCCGAGCCTGTAGACGGGCAATAAATTCTTGCCTGCTCGATCTGATAAAAACCTTGCAGCCCTAAAAGATCAATCTGGTCACTTAAAACTCTATGCACCGAGTCGCGGATTGAATTTTGTAATTCACGAGCACAGAGAATGCGAAGGGTCTTTTTTGCCGCAAGCAGCACCAGTGCCCTCGCAATTCCCCATGACTTCGCGCCACCACGACCGCCATATAAAACTCGATAACGCACAGGCAAACCATTGACCTGCGGCCAGAACAAGCATTGCAGCTTTTCCGGCCACTCAATCACTTTTGCATTTTGTGCGGTTAAGTCCATCTTATACGCAATCCGTAGTGGGCTTATTTCTTCTTGCCGACCTTGGCATTGTAAGCAGCAAGGCCCTTTTTGTCCATCGCCTTGTCCTTGGCAGAGCCTTCTTTCACGCCCTTTTTCTTGAGCGCTGCGTCCTTTTTCTTGTCCATCGGCGAGCGTTCCCACTCAGCCATCGTCATTTTGCCCTTCGCCAAATCAATTACCTCCCGGCTGCTTGCTGGACTTCAGACTTTTCAATTCTTTCTGCTGCGTATTCGGGGCGATACCGCCTTTGTTCGCCTTCGCAGACATCAGTTTACCCATGTCATGCTTCATGCCCATAACATGACTTTCACGATCCGGGCGTTTATGGTCACAACACTTTTTCATATCAGTCTTCCTTTCTTGTCCGATCCCACAACTTAAACGTAATCTGCAACGTCAGATAAATGCAACCCAAAATCGGGACGAAAATCGCCGCGACATCTGAATACGGCTTTATCTGTTGCAACCACATCGGTGACGTTATCGCCGCCCCCGCAACAACCCCTCCTACCTTTTCATTTGTCGTCGTAAACAATGCCCCAACAAGATCGGGCGTCGAATGATCTGGGTGCATTGGCATTGTTTTCTCCAAATTACGGGACATAAACCGGCTGGCCGGTGTTGACGTTATTACCAGTCGCACCGCCATCAACAATATTGGTGATCGCGGCAGAATTAATAACTTTCAAATTCCGCCTTGCCGCTGAATCAACGAGCGAATTGCCCTGTAGGCAGACGGAAAATGTGTTACCAGGGGCCGGGATCATCGTCATAGAAATCGCATCAGCCGCGCTTTGGAAACTGCCGATATTATTCTGAACAACAAACGTGTTCAAAGTCGATCCCGCAAGACCTCCATCATAGCGCATACAATATGTGCCATAATCTGCGTGGTTGTTGCTAAACTCTATCGTAGCAAATTTACCGTTATTCGCGCTGCCACCTTGTGCAATATCCCAATGAACTGTAGCCGCATCCACCGCACGGGTTATGTTATTCACAACCCGCAAATACGCGAGCGTATCATTCGGTTGGGTATAAAGGGCCGCCAATGGCTGCGTAACTCCCGCACCCATACCCTGCATCAGACAGCCGCTTACTTCCAAGCTCGCACAATACGACAAAATGCCATACAGCACAGGATTATAAATCGAACAATTATTAATCTTCACTCTCGAAATCGTGCCACTTGTCCAGGTTCCAGTAAACGGGTCCATCTTTACTCCGACATACGGCGACGTGACGGTGCAGTTATTAATCTGAATATCGTCGATATTTACCGTCAATCCTACCGGCGGTGCCGAGTCGTTAACCAACTGGAAAAGGAAACCGGAATTATTTATCGACGTTCCCGGCGAGGCATATATGATATTGCAGTTGGATACGGTAACGCGGCGAACATCGCTTTCAGTCTGCGGCGCAACAAATCCAATCCCATACGGCGTATCCGCGCCGCCAGTCGGCGTGAGTCTAAACAAACAATTACTAATCTCAATATCGGTTGAAGACTGAATAATCATTCCACCGTATGCCGGATTAAGGCTGGTATATCCAACTACAGCGACATCGCTCGTCTGCGTTAATTTCACGCCAAACGAATATTCACTCTGACATCCCGAAATGACATGGGAAAATCCACCAGAGATATAGTGCGATGCGGAAAATCCCGGCCAAGCAATACTCGCAGACGTGCAGGCGCAGCCTTGCATCAATCCATTATAACAATTTCCGAAATAAAACACCTTCACGTTATAATTTTGCGCGTGACTATTCACCAGTCGAACATGGTTCGAACTTTGAATATTAAACACCGCATTCGGTTTCGTCGCCACAGCGGTCTGTGAGTTGAGCGCCAGACAGCCATCAACGAGAAGATTAGCCGCATAAAACGTGCAAACAGGGCCGCTCGGAAAATTTGTGAACGTCACATTCCGAATAGTCACGTTGTCAACTGAAGAACCGACTGCTCCATTCACAAAAACAGCACTACCGATCGGCGATCTAACGAGCCCTGCACCACCGCCAGTCCAATCCGCCACCGGAACCGGCATCCCCGTGCCGTCTAGTTTATTCACTTCCAGCGTCGAGTTCGCACTCAACAGCACTAAGAAATTATCAGCATAACCCGCTGCGGCTTTTATCGTGCCGGGGCCATACAACTTAGTATTCGCCGGGAGCGTAATATACGAGCCAATCGCATAAGTTCCAACTGGCACATACACCGACGTGGAAGCTGCCATCGCCGCCGCAAACGCTGCAGTATTATTCGCAACGCCATTACCGTTTCCACCAAAGTCATCAACACTCACGCTTTGACGTAGTTTAGTCTGCACTGTTTCCGTAACAGCGCCAGCGCCACCCTGCGTATATCCAACCAGCGAAGACCCACTGCTTGCCGCCAGCGCAGCATAGGACACTTTTTCCGTGTCAAGTTCGTTAAGCGCGCCCTGCACCGTCGTCGCTGCGATATTGCCTGCCG
>Ga0208487_1000078_pt1 | contig 21759 bp, 15 predicted proteins | sample LakMenEpi21Sep12_FD_150723 | JGI IMG/M metagenome (GOLD analysis project Ga0208487, IMG submission 150723) | Freshwater microbial communities from Lake Mendota, WI - 21SEP2012 deep hole epilimnion (SPAdes) | ecosystem: Environmental > Aquatic > Freshwater > Lake > Epilimnion/Euphotic zone ...
CCCGACGAGGTGTGTCTGCCCGCCGATGGGATCTACGCCGCCTGGTACGTGATGACCTCGGGGGAGGTGCACCCCGCGGCGGTGTCGTTGGGTCGTCGACCGACCTTCTACGACGACCAGCCCTACTCGCTGCTCGAAGCACACCTCCTCGACGTCGGGCCCGACGGGATCGACCTCTACGGCCAGGTCGCCCGGGTGCGTTTCGTGGAGCGTTTGCGCTCCGAGGAACGCTTTGACAGCGTCGATGATCTCGTGGCCCAGATGGGCCGTGACTGTGAGCGGGCGGCAGCCACATTGGGTTCACGGCGGGTGGATGGACCAGAGGTGTCGTAACCGACGTCGTTCGGCCACACTGGGGTCATGCTCGGAGTGATCTTTTTGGTCCTCAGCGTGTACGGGGCGTTGTACACACTGAACGCCTACCTGCCGGTCCGGCGAGGACGGGTTGGGTTCGTCTGGGGTTTCATCTCGTCGTGGATCACCATTGAGGCGGCGTTCTTCCACATCGTGTGGCAACTGGCGCTCGCCGGGGTGTTCATCTGGCTGGGGGCGCTCGACACCTGGCCGGGGGTCGCCGGTCTCGTGGTGTGTCTGGTCTCGTGGACGGGCCTGTTGGTGCTCTACCTCCAGGGACGTCGGGCGGCTGGCGTGGTCAACGAGACGCTCGGCCCGCTCGGCGCGGGCGTATCGGTGCGCCGGGCGCGGCGACGGGACTACCAGGTGACCAAAGGCGTGGTGTTCGGCCGTGCCGGGGGGCGCCGTCTCCGTCTCGATGTCTTTGCCCCAACGAGTGAACTGCGTCCCGGTGAGCAGCGCCCAGCCATCGTCCAGATCCACGGTGGGGGGTGGGTGCTCGGGTTCAAGGAACGTCAGGCGGTCCCGCTCATGCGTCACCTCGCCGCCAACGGTTGGGTGGTGTTCAACATCGACTACCGGTTGAGTCCGGCGGCGACCTGGCCAGACCATCTCATCGACTGCAAGCGTGCAGTGGCGTGGGTGCGCGAACACGCCGCCGAGTTCGGGGTTGACCCGAGCTTCGTCGCCGCCACCGGGGGGTCCGCCGGAGGTCACCTGACCGCCATGCTCGCCCTCACGGCAGGGGACCCTCGGTACCAGCCCGGTTTCGAGGACGCCGACACGTCGGTGCAGGCGGCGGTGCCCTTCTACGGCGTGTACGACTGGACCAACCGCGACGGGCAGTTCGGGCCGGAGTTTCTCGGTGACATCCTCGAACCCATGGTGGCCAAGGCATTTCTTGACGAGGACCCCGAGCTGTTCGCCGAGGCCTCACCGTTGTTGATCGCCGAGGCCGCCGAGCGCGCCGGGAAGGACGCTGACGCCCCACCGATGCTCATTATCCACGGGGATCGCGACACCCTCGCCCCCATCTCCGACGCCCGCAGTTTCGCAGGCGTGCTCGAGCGGACGAGCAGCGAACCGGTGATCTACCTCGAGTTGCCCGGTACCCAGCACGCCTTCGACTCGTTCCGCAGCCCCCGCACCGACAGTGTGGTCGTGGCGGTGCACCGGTTCCTGGGTGCGTTGTGGTCGGCCCACCGGGACACGACGGCGACGATTCGGAGCGTGGACTAGCCTTCGACGCCAGTGACCGCACAGGTCTGGACCCGGGGGGATGACAAAGTGCACCAGGTACCACACGACGTGGAGATCGAACGTCTTGGCTCGATGGGACGTCGGAGCCGCCGGGCAGCGTGGGTGGTCGCACCCCTGTTGGCCGTCGCCCTCCTCGCCGGCTGCACCCAGGCGTCGGACAACACGTCGTCAGGGAGTGGCGCGATCAACACCGACGCTGACGGAAACGTCCGCCTCGACTACGTGAACGCCCCTCCGGGCGACCCGGTGTCGGGTGGGACCCTGTCGTTCGGTATCTCTGCGGAGACTGATGGCTGGCGGGTCACCGATGGTCGTTGGGCCGCCTCGGCGTACATCGTGGGGAACACGATCTTTGACCCGCTCGCCGCCTACGACAAGGACTTCCGGGCACAGCCGTACCTCGCCGAGTCGTTCACCCCGAACGCCGACTTCACCTCATGGACGATCGGGCTTCGACCGAATGTGACATTCCATGACGGCACGCCCGTCGACGGCGACGCGGTGGCCCGCAACCTGCAGGCCCACCAGACGGCCCTGCTCACCTCGACTGCGGTGAGCTTCATCGAGACCGTCACCGCCACCGGGCCTCTCACGGTGCAGGTCGACATGATCAAGCCGTGGTCGACCTTCCCCGATGCCATGACCGCCCAGGTGGGGTACGTGATGGCACCGGCGATGATCGACAACCCCGACGGCGCCCGCAACCCGGTGGGTAGTGGCCCGTTCACCTTCGTGCAGTGGACCCCGGGCCGGAACCTCGAGGTCGCCCGCAACGCCGACTACTGGCGGGACGGTCTTCCCTACCTCGACGGGGTGAAGTTCGAGGTCCTCACCGACATCCAGACCCGTGGTCGTTCCCTCGAGGCGAACCAGATCCAGGCCATGGAGACCGGCGACGCCGCCCAGATCATCCGTTTCGCCGACCTCGCCTCCCAGGGCAAGGTGCAGATGTACACCGATGACAACAACGAGGTGTCCGAGACGTTCATCGGGTTGAACACGTCGGCGGAACCGTTCAACGACCCCATTGCCCGTCAGGCACTGGCGTACTCCCTTGACCGTCAGGCCATCACTGATCAGGCGTACGAAGGACTCTTCCCGCCGGCGGTGGGTCCCTACAAGCCGAACTCGGAGGTGTACGTCGACGCCGGTGTGCCCGGTTTCGATCAGGCCAAGGCACGCGAACTGGTCGCCGAGTACGAGGCCAAGAATGGCAAGCCGTTGGCCTTCACCGCCAACATCCTGCCAGTCCCTGAGATCCGTCGAATCGCCGAGACCCTCCAACAGCAGGCCGCTGACGTTGGGATTCAGGTCACCCTCGAGGCAATGGACCAGCCGACCTTGTTGGTGCGGGCGTTGACCGGCGCCTACCAGGCCACCGGGTTCATCCTGTTTGGTTCACCCAAGCTGGACCGCGAGTACGTGTTCATTGCGGACTTCCCCGAGGGGAACCCGCTGAACTTCACCCGCAACAAGAACCCCGCCATCGTTGAGGCGCTCGATCGTGCCCGGGCCACCGACGACGTGGCCGCACAGAACGCTGCATTCGCCGATGTGCAGCGTGAACTGGCAAAGGACGGGAACTTCTTGTTCATCGTCCACAACCTCGGGGCGGTCGTGTACTCCAACAACGTGTTCGGTATCGCGGACTGGACCCTGCCTTCAGGTGAACCCGCTGGTCGGACCGTGCAGCCCCCGTTGACCGAGGCGTGGATCAGCCAGTGACCGACACTGCCAGTCACACGTTTCTGGAGGGGAACTTCGCCCCTGTCGGAACCGAGGTGACGGCATGGGACCTGCCGGTTCGGGGGGCGTTGCCGCCCGAACTCGACGGCACCTATGTCCGCAACGGCCCGAACCCGGTGGCAGCCGACCCGTCGAATTACCACTGGTTCATCGGGGAAGGGATGCTCCACGGCGTCCGACTGTCGGGCGGCAAGGCGCAGTGGTACCGCAACCGTTGGGTGCGGTCACCAAAGGTTGCTGCCATGCAAGGCCGCGAGCGGATTCCGCGTCAGGAAGGCGGGTTCTTCCCCGGTCAGGGCAACACCAACGTGGTCGCCCATGCAGGTACGTTGCTCGCCCTCACCGAGGGGAGTCTGCCCTACCGGCTTGACAGCGAGTTCGAGACGATCTGCGAAACGAACTTCGGTGGGGTGCTGCCCTACGGGGTGAACGCCCACCCCAAGTTCGATCCGGTCACGGGCAACATGCACGTCATGAGCTACCACTTCCTCGACGCGCTGCTCGGGTACCACGAGATCGATACCGATGGGCATCTGGTGCGTACCGAGCTACTCGCTACCGCCAAGCCGGTCATGGCCCACGACATGGCGATCACCTCGTCGAAGGTTGTGGCCTTCGACCTCCCGGTGGTGTTCGACCTCGACATGGCTGCCGCCGGTCGGGCCATGCCGTTCCGTTGGGACGACGAGTACGTCCCGCGGGTGGGCCTGATGCCGCGCAACGGGGGCGCCGAGGACACGGTCTGGTTGGAGGTGGAACCTTGCTACGTGTTCCATCCCCTCAACGCCTACGACGACGGTGACGCCGTCGTGGTCGACGTCGCCCGCCATCCATCGATGTTTCGCACCGACCTCGACGAGGGGGAGGGCCCACCGGTGCTGGTGCGCTGGCGGCTTGACCCGGTGCGGGGCACGGTCACCAGCGAACTCCTCGACGACCGACCGCAGGAGTTTCCCCGCATCAACGAGCACTTCACGGGTATGCCGCACCGGTTCGGGTACACCGCCGGCGTCGGCGTCGCCCAGCTGGGGGGCGGCAACGACGTCACCACCTCGGTGATCAAGCATGATCTCCATACCGGTGTGACCCAGGAGCACGACATGGGTCGTGGTCGCACTGCCGGGGAGTTCGTGTTCGTGCCGTCGAGCGAGGCGCGCAACGAGGACGACGGGTGGTTGATGGGGTTCGTCCACGACGCCTCCACAGGCCAGTCCGAACTTGTGGTGATTGACGCCACCGACGTCACCGCCGAACCGGTGGCCGTGGTGGAACTCCCGGTGCGGGTGCCAGCTGGATTCCACGGCAACTGGGTGGATCACTCGGCCCTTGAGGACTGAGGGTCCCCGCCGTGGGGTCACGCCAGCGCCAGGACCTCGTCGAATCCTTTTCGTAGGCACTCAGTGAAGAGTTCCGGGTCGTCGATGGCGGCCGGGTCGGTGTTGATACCCACGTTGAGCGTGTCGCAGTAGGACAGCACCACGAGATTCGCCGCAGCTCCGGTCATTGGTCCGAATGCGATCTGGCGTTCCATGGGTACACCGTCGATGTAGACGGGAATGGGCGGGCCTGGCACGTTTGACGTGACGAAATCGATCCCCTTGAGCATTGAACCGAACAGTGCCGTGGTGGCGCTGGCGGGGAGGCGGGCGAGCAGGTTGGCCAGCGGTTCGGTCAGTGACAGCACCGGTTCGTTCCGCCAGCGTGCCACCAGTTCCCGCACGGCGTTCATCCGGCCGATCGGGTCCTCGATCCACAACGGGACGGCGAACCTGGCGGGAGCGAACTGGTTGCCGGCCACCCGTGCCGTGCGGTCGGTGCGCACGTTGATGGGCATGGTCATGCGCAGTGACTCGACGTCGTGGCCGTGGGCGAGGTGGTAGTGCCGCAACCCGCCGAGGACGGCGGCGACGAACGCGTCGTTGAGGTGGCCGCCCACGATCCGCGACGCGGCCTTGAGGCCCATGAGGTCGACCTCGAGGGTGTCGAAGTGCACGCTGAGTGAGCGATCCCGCATCAGCGGGCTGAGCGGCTCGGTGGCCGGGCTGACCATACGGGCCATCGAGCCGAGGGTTCGCAGGGCCCCCATCCCGACACCGACGGGGTCGGTGAGGGTGCGTGCCGCCGTCGTCGTGGCGTTCCCGGCGAGTTCGCGCACGGCATCGAACTGGCGGCGGGCCTCCCACACGGTGGCATCCACCCATCGTTGCGACTCGGCCAGGGGCCTCGGTTCGGGTGCGGGCGGCAACGGCCCGGGGTCGGGGGCATCGGGGGACAGGTCGAGCAATTCCAGCTGGAGCTTCATTCCGCCCACGCCGTCGGTGATGGCGTGGTGCACCTTGCCGATGAGAGCGGTCTTGTCGTCGGCGAGGCCTTCCACGACGGTGAACTCCCACAGTGGCCGGGCCCGGTCGAATCCCTGCATGGCGATCGGCGCGGCGATGTCGAATACCTCGCGCAGCGTTCCCGACCCGGGTGCCCGCATGAAGCGCAGGTGGTAGTCGAGACGGAAGTTGGGGTCGACCTCCCAACGGGGTGGAGCGATCGACATCGGGTGTCCGAGGACCCGTTGACGCAGGCGAGGCACCAGACGGCTGACGCGTTCCATGCGTCGGGTGAGGCGCTGACGGTCCAACTCGCCATCGAACACCATGATCATCACGATGGTGCTGCGCAGCAGCGGATCCTTCTCGATTCGCCACATGAGCGCATCGGAGCCGGACATGCGGGCCTCGAACGTGATGTCGAGACCGAGTTGGCGAGCCAGATCATCGTTGCCTGGGCCGGCGGTTCCGGTGTCGTCGTTCAGCACCGCACTCCCTCCTCGGGCTGGTAGAGCGCCCTGAAGTAGTCGTTCTCCTTGCGGTTGTCCTCTAGCCAGGTGCGGGTGCGCTGGGTGATGACCCGGGTGCACACCCCGGCCGGTTCGGTGACCTGGCCGGTCTCCTCACCGACGACCCATGGGGTCGAGTACAAGGTGACGGTGATTGACTCGTCGGTCCAGGTTGGCCACACGAGGATCCCGTACGGGGTGTTGTTCGTGATCTTCAGGTCCACCGACGGGTAGAAGAGGGTGGCCTCCCGGCCATAGGGGTAACGGGAGATGTAGAGGCTGTGCATCGTGTAGTCGGGAATGTCGAGTCCGGCGAAGAACGCTGCGTTGAACAGCGTCGTAGCGAACTGGGAGATGCCACCGCCCACGCCGCTCACCACTTTGCCGTTGACGATGATGCCGCCCTCGACGAACCCCTGTGGGACGTCGCGTGGTCCGGTGGTGCCATTGACCGAGAAGGTGGTGCCCGGCTCAATGACTGTGCCCTGGAGAATCTCGGCGATGCGGATGATGTTTGTGTTGCGGCTCTGGCCGGCGGGGAACTGGGTGGTGAACGACCCGACGGGGGTGGTGATCCCAAGGGCAGCCGCCCACTCGGGGCCCCGCACCAGAGGTTCCTCGACGAGATCCACGAGCGCCACCCGCTCCGGCGTCGACAGGGCGAGCGCAATGCGCTGGAACGAAGCCGGGTCGCAACAACGGGTGGCGCCACGACCTCCCACCGTGGTGACCGCCCCGTTCTCAACCACGAGCCGGGCAGGCTCTTCGGGATTCCCGACCTCCCCCGCAATGGCCCCGATGCCCTCACCGGCACGGAACGGGTCGACGGCGAGCACGAGACGGTCAGGCCCCGCGGCTGTGGTGAGCCATCCCGCCAGCGTGAGACCGTCCACCTGCACGGACACCGGTCCGACCTGCAGGGTGATCGGTTCACTCAGCTTGGCGTTGGTCTCGTTGGCGAGTTCCTGTGCGTCGGCGAGGGTGTACGTGGGTGGGATCACGCTCGGTTCGACGGTGACCCGCAGCGGCCCGGTGGGCTGGGACTCCGCCGCTGCCACCATCGCGACGGCGACCTGTTCGAGGGTCAGGTCGGTGCCGTCCTCGCCCTCGGTTGCGCTGAGGGCCGCACCGTCAGCGACGAGGCCGGGCTCAACCGGTGGTTCGGAGTTCTCCGCCGGCAGCTCGCCCACCGGCGAGGCGGCCAGAGTCTCGGCGTCGACGGTCATGGTCGGGGTTACCTCACGCTCAAGCACGAGCGATCGGAGCCAGGCGAAGGGTCGGAGCACGGCGGGGATGTCGTCGTCGGCGTTGAGTGTGCTTGCGGCGGTGGCGACGGCATCGAGGGACAGACCCGCAGTGGACGCGTCGGTGGTCACCGTCCCTGCGGGGGTGACCACGTCAACGGGAGTGGTCTCGTATCCGGCGGCGACCTGGTCGAGCCGGGCGTCGAGGTCGGCAGGTGACAGTCCCCCCACGTTCACCCCGGCGACCACGAGGTTGCGCGGTGTGTCGTCGCCGGCGAGGGCGGTGGCCACGCCGAAGGCGGCGAGCCATACCGCCACGAGGGCGACCACGACCCCGACCACCCAGCGCCATCGGCGGCGGGGTACGCGAACCGGTTCGGGCGGGGGTGCGGCCAGCGGCCCGCCGGCCGGCATCGTCACAGGGTCGGGGCTCGGGACCTCGGTGGGTTCAGGTGGTTCGGAGGCGGTCATGGGGTGAGAAAGGGCGGTGTGGCCCGTAGGGAATGGTACTGCCCGCCCTGTGCATCCCACGGTCGGTCCGCCGGCGTGTCCGTAACCGCCCAGTACGCCGGTTCGGTAGGCTCTCGTCGTTCGCAGCAGGCAGGAGGGGACTGTGGCCAGATTGTGCGAAGGACGGGTCTGCATCGTCACCGGTGCAGGTCGCGGGATCGGACGGGAACACGCGCTGTTGCTCGCCTCCCACGGGGCCAAGGTGGTGGTGAACGACCTCGGTGGCTCAATGGACGGCACCGGCACCTCGGGGGGGCCGGCCCAAGAGGTCGTTGACGAGATCGTTGCTGGGGGCGGCGCGGCGGTGGCCAACACCGACGACATCAGCAACTGGGACGGCGCGGGCCGCCTCATCTCCCAGGCGGTGGACACCTTCGGACAACTTGACGTGCTCGTCAACAACGCCGGCATCCTGCGTGACCGGATGCTGGTCAACATGACTGAAGCCGAGTGGGACGCCGTGATTGCGGTCCACCTCAAGGGGACCGCAGGTCCCAGCCATCACGCTGCGGTGCACTGGCGGGAACGGTCCAAGGCGGGCGACGACCCCCGCGGTCGGATCATCAACACCTCGTCGCCGTCAGGTCTCTACGGCAATCCGGGGCAGACGAACTACGGGGCTGCCAAGGCGGGTATCGCTGCGTTTACCGTGATCGCCGCGCTCGAACTCGAACGTTACGGCGTGACCGTCAACGCCATCGCGCCCGCCGCGCTCACCCGCATGACCGAAAACCTCGGTATGGGTCAGGCTCCCGACGAGATCAAGGAGCAGATGGCTCCCCGCTGGATTGCCCCGATCGTGTGCTGGCTGGCGTCAGAGGAGAGCGATGGTGTGACGGGCCGCGTCTTCGACGTCAGCGGACGTGCCCTGTCAGTCAGTGAGGGGTGGACCCGGGGGCCGACCACCGAACCTCTCGCTGACCCTGAGGCACTCGGACCACGAGTGCTTGACATCGTTGCCCAGGCCCGGGCCAACGCCGACATGAGCGGGCGACCCCGCAAGGAGAACTGACACCATGCCGATCAACCCTGACGCCGTTGGCGCACGTGGCGAACCCGCCGAGAAGTCGTGGGACGCCAAGGACTGCATGCTCTACGCCCTCGGAGTGGGAGCTGGGACCAGCGAACTGGCGTTCACCACCGAGAACACTCGTGACGTCACGTTGCGGGCCCTGCCCACCATGGCGGTGATCATCGCCTCGGGCGGATTTGGTGCCATGGCGCAACTTGGGGACTTCAATCCCGCCATGCTCGTTCACGGTGAGCAGCGCATCGAGATTTTCGCCCCGATCCCCACCGAGGGAACGGTGAGCAACGTGGGCGAGATCACGGCGATCTGGGACAAGGGGAAAGGCGCGGTCGTCGAACTCGCCGTCACCTCGACCGACACGGCGACGGGGAACCCGTTGCTGGCGGCAACCATGTCGCTGTTCATCAGGGGCGAAGGCGGGTGGGGTGGGGACCGTGGTCCGTCCGGTCCGCGCAACGTCGCCCCTGAACGCGCCGCCGACCACGTGGTGTCCCAGCTCACCAGCGCGGACCAGGCGCTGCTCTATCGCCTGTCGGGGGACCGCAACCCGCTGCACTCGGACCCGTCGTTCGCCGCCATGGGTGGGTTCGACAAGCCCATCCTGCACGGTCTGTGCACCTACGGGTTCGCTGGTCGGGCCCTGCTCCATGAGTTGTGTGGAGGTGACCCTGACCGACTCCGTTCCATGGAGGGACGATTCTCCGCCAGTGTGTTCCCCGGTGAGGAACTCACCACCCGCATCTGGCGGACTGGTGACGGCGAGGCGGTGTTCACCACCACGGCGAACGGCTCGGCTCTCGGTGACCGTGTGGTGCTCGACGGCGGTCGGGTCACGTTCGACACCTGACCCACGCTGGCCTTGCCCTAGAACAGACGTAACTCGTCTGACGGTATGCCCCGTAGTTCGTCGTAGTCGACTTCCTGCCAGCTGATACCCCGCGCCTCGGCAAGGGTGCGGGCCTGCGGCTTGACGACCTGGGCGACGAACATGCCCTGAATACCGCGAAGCATCGGATCCCGATCAAGTCGCTCGAGGTAACGAGCGAGTTGTTCGACCCCATCGATGTCGCCCCGCCGTTTCACCTCCACCGCCACGGGGTTCCCCTCGGCGTCACGGCACAGCAGGTCGACCGGGCCGATGTCGGTGGGGTACTCGCGGCGCACCAGCACCATGCCGTCACCAAGATGGTCAGGGTTGGCGGCCAGGAGCTCTTGGAGGTGAGCCTCCACACCGTCCTTCACAAGACCCGGGTCGGTGCCGAACTCGTGGTGGAGGTCGGCCATCACATCCTCGAAGGTGATGGTGAGGGTCTCGCCCTTTGGGTTCGAGACCACCCACACGGTGTCGTCCTCCACGATGGTGTTGGGCGCGTTCATCCAGTTGAGTGGCTTGTAGGCGCCGCCGTCGGCGTGGATAGCCACGCAACCATCGGCTTTGACCATGATGAGGCGCAGTGCCATCGGGAGATGGGCATCGAGGCGCCCTCGATAGTCGACGCTGCAGCGGGCGACGACCAGTCTCATCGCCGCGTCCCCGTGTCCTGGTGGTTGACGACCACAACGATCACAGCAGTTTGCGGCCAGCCAGTCGGTCGCTGATCAGTTTCCGGCGCTTTTGGAGGTCGCGGTAGGTCAGTGAGGAGGTGCTGTTGGGGTCCACTCCGAACGAGGCCTTGATCCCGCTGAAATCGAAATCCACGTTGGTCGGCTCCATGCCGATCGACGCGGCGATCCTCTCGCCGTGCCGTTCAGCCATGTACTCACTGATGCGTGCAATCTCGGCAAACAAGTCGAGGTCAGGGGCGAGGGTGGCGATTGCCCCATCGAGGAACACCATGTTCTTGATGTAGAGCATGAGTTCCTTGGGGAGTCGTGCCCCGAGGCCCATCAGTCCCTTCACCACCTGTTGGATCTCACCCACCATCTCATCGGGCGTGAGCGTGGTGGGATCGACGGGCGGTCGATCGAGACCAAGTTCGGCAATGACGGCATCAGTGTCGGTGTCAGGGGGGAGGGCACCGAGGTCCCGAAGCGCCTCGATCTGGATCCGGAGATCATTCATGGTGGCCCCCACCACCATGCGCAGGAACGCCTGTTGCTTGAGCGGACTGAACCGTGCGGTGATCCCAAAGTCGAGCAGCGCCACCCGGCCGTCAGGAAGCACCAGCAGGTTGCCGCCATGGAGGTCACCGTGGAAGACGCCGTAGAGCATGGCTCCTTCCATGAAGCCGATCATGCCGGTGCGCACCACTTCGGCAGTGTCGACTCCGGCGTCAACCATGCCTGCCACGTCGTCGAAGGCGAACCCGTGGATGCGTTCCATCACGAGCACCCGGGGGGTGACCAGTTGGGGGTGGGGGCGAGGGATGACGTAGTTGCGCTGGCCGAGTTCGGCGAAGATGCGTGCCACGTCGAGCATGTTCGCCGCTTCGAGTCGGAAGTCGAGCTCCTCGGTGATTGTCTCCCCGAACAGTTCCACGAGGGCGGGCGGATTGGCCAACGCCGCGATCGGGATTCGTCCCACCAGGAACGGTGCCAGCCAGGCCATCACCCGGAGGTCTTCACGCACCAGACGTTCCACCGTCGGCCGCTGCACCTTCACCACCACCTCTTCACCGGTGATGAGCGTGGCGGCGTGCACCTGAGCGATGGATGCTGCAGCGAGTGGTTGGCGGTCAAACGATGAGAACACCGCCTCGAGTGGTTGGCCGAGATCTCCCTCCACGACCTCGCGCACTTTGTGGAACGGCTCTGCGGGAACCCGGTCCCTGCACTTCTTGAACTCATTGACGAGTTCCTCGGGGAACAGGCCTTCGCCCGAGGAGATGATCTGGGCGAGCTTGATGTAGGTCGGGCCGAGGTGCTCGGCGGCGACCCGCAGCCGCCGCGACAGGTCGGCGCGACTGATGGTCCCGCCGCGGCGTCGGGCCCCAAGCGCCCACGGTGCGACCGTGAAGGCGAGGCGCCCCACGACACGAGACAGTCGGCCCGGAGAGGGGAGCCGTCTGGGGCGCACCAGTTCAGGGAGCTCGCGGGCCACCGACCAGCGCACGACCGGTTCGGCGGCGCGCCACACCATCTGGTCTGGTTCAACGACCCACGGGGCGTCGCTCGTGAATGAGCCGATGGCGAGATCAGCCGGTTCGGGTTGATCACTGCCGCCGTGGACGGCGTCGGGGGAGCGCAGGGCCATGGGCCGAGTGTAGGAGTCCGTTCCGATTTCGGAGTAGTCCGCGGCCAGATGTGATGCTGCTACCGGATGGCGTGACCCCACACCATTGGTGCCACCGGGAGGACCGCGGGACTGGCGGTGCCGCCGTGGATCTCGGTGGAACTGAAGCCGGCACTGGTGATGAGGGCCGCCGTGTCGCGATGAAGTTCACATCCTTCAAAGGTCCACCGCCACGGTCGGCGCAGGACACGCTGGGTCCTGGCCAGCGAAGGGTGGGTGCGGGGGTCGGCGGCGACGTGTTCGATGAACACGAATCGACCGCCGGGTCGCAGGATCCGGTGCACCTCGCTGAGGGCGGCGGAGGGGTCGGGGACGGTGCACAGCACGAGTGTGCAGATGACGGCGTCGGTGCTGGCATCACCCAGCGGGATGTCCTCCGCTCCATGGGGCACCAGCGTCAGCTCGATCCCGTGGCCCTCGGCGCTGGCACGCAGCGAGGCGTGCATCGCCGGGTTGGGTTCCACTGCGGTCAACCGTGTCCCGGGGGTGAGGTAGCGCATGTTGGTTCCCGGGCCGCTGCCGAGCTCGACCACCTCGTCGGGCAGGTCTGCGAACAATCGCCGCTTCTGGGTACCAAGGGTCCGGTCGAACACGCCGTCGAGGGCGCGAAGTCCGAACGCATTGAGGGGACCCCGGATGGGGTTGGATCGCATGGTCACCTCAGAACCTCGGTGGTCGTTTCTCGACTAGGGCACGAGCGCCCTCGGCGAAGTCTCGCTCTCCCATCATTTCGTTGAGCAGGCGCGTTGCCTCAGCAGTGGAGGCGCCAAGGTCCCGGAACAGATCAAGGGCAATGGCCCGTTTGGTCTCCACCAGCGAACGCGGCGCGATGTCATGTGCCATCAACCGGGCGTGGGAGCGAGCGGCGCTCAGCACGTCACCCGCTGGGACCACCTGGTTCACCAGTCCCATGGTGTGCGCCTCCTCGGCCAGCACAACCCGACTGGTGAGCAGGAGGTCGTTGGCCCGGCCGAGTCCGATGATGCGCGGAAGGATCCAGCTGAGGCCGTACTCGGCGGGAAGGTTGAGACGTCCGTGCGCAGTGGTCAGTTTCACCCCAGCCGCAGCGAACCGCAGGTCGCAGTAACAGGCGAGTACGAGTCCCACCCCTGCTGCGGGGCCGTTGATGGCGGCGATGACGGGTGTGCGCAACCCGAGGTGGAAGGTGAAGTCGCCATCGAGGCCTGGATGCACGCCGTAGCCCGGCGTGGCCAGATCTTCAGGGGTCCCGGGGTCGTAACCCCCACGCTCGGCGTGACCCTCGAGCGCTTTGGCGTCTGCGCCTGCACAGAACCCGCGGCCTGCACCGGTGACGATAACGACACGCACCGAGTCGTCATCCTGCGCCTCCTGCATGGCCCACCGGTACTCGGTGTGCATCCTCCCGGTCCATGCGTTGAGCCGCTCAGGTCGGTTGAGGGTGATGGTGGCGACCCGATCGTCGACCCCGTACCGGATGGAGCGAAGGTCCATGGGCGTTCAGTCCGATCCGTCACGTTCAGCGTCGACGAGTGCCAGGACCTCGTCGGCGAGCCGAGGATGGCAGATGAGAAGATCCGGGGTGCTGGGTCGGGGCTTGTTGAACACCAGCGCTGAGCCATTGAGGTGGCTGACGTGCAGGCCTGCCGAGGCAGCAACGGCTGCTGGTGCGCAGGCGTCCCACTCGTTCATCCCGCCGTCGTGGAGATAGATCTCCGCCTCGCCGCACACCACCTCAGCGGCTTTCGCCCCTGCTGAACCCATGTGAACGATCTCTGCGTCGAGTGCTCGAGCGATGACGGATGCGACCGCAGGTGGTCGAGTGCGGCTCACCACGATCCGTACTGGGCGATCGGTGGGCAGTGTGGCGGGGTGGGTGCTGTGCGATGTGGTCAGCACGGTGTCGGGATCGGGTAGGTGGACAGCGGCTGCTGTGGGGGCGCCATCGACGACGAGGGCAACGTGCACGGCCCAGTCGTGGCGATTGGGTTCGGAGAATTCTCTGGTTCCGTCAAGGGGATCGATGATCCACACGCGTCGTGCCGTGAGTCGAGCCGGGTCGTCGACCCCCTCTTCGCTCAGGACCACGTCACCCTGATTGAGTTCGGTCGTGAGTTGTTCAAGGGTGGCCTGGGCGTGACGGTCTCCGGCAGCGCCGAGCTCGGCCCCGCTGATGCCTTTAGTGAGGAGACTCCGCCGAAGGTCGGGAAGCCCGCGACCAATGGTCGTGGCGATCCGAGTTGCCATTGAATGGTCTTCCACGGACTGTCCATCGTCTGCAGGGGGCATCAGTACCGCTCCGGGTCGGACGTGAGGTTCATCGCGTGAGTGGCTTGTAGGCGATGCGGTGAGGCTGATCGGCATCTGCTCCGAGTTCGGCTCGCCGAACCGCTTCGTACTCACTGAAGTTGCCCTCGAACCACCGGACTTTTGAGTCGCCCTCGAAGGCGAGGATGTGGGTGGCGATGCGATCGAGGAACCACCGGTCGTGGCTGATAACCACTGCGCAGCCGGCAAACGACTCAAGCCCCTCTTCGAGGGCCCGAAGGGTGTCGACATCGAGATCGTTGGTCGGTTCGTCGAGCAACAAGAGGTTCCCACCCTGACGGAGCACCTTGGCCAGATGCACTCGATTGCGCTCACCGCCCGAGAGCACACCAACCTGTTTTTGCTGGTCGGACCCCTTGAAGTTGAACGCCGCCACGTAGGCGCGGGCGTTCATTTCCCTGCTTCCGAGTTTCACCACCTCGTCACCGCCGGAGATCTCCTCGTAGACCGTTCGGGCGGGATCGAGGGCGTCACGGTGCTGGTCGACTGCGGCCATTCGCACGGTAGGACCAATGGTGATGGTGCCGGTGTCGGGCTCCTCTTGTCCGCTTAGCAGCTTGAAGAGGGTGGTTTTGCCCGCTCCGTTGGGGCCGATGACCCCGACAATGCCTGCACGGGGAAGGGTGAAGGACAAGTCGTCTATGAGAAGTCGCTCGCCGAACCCCTTCGACAGGTGTTCAACCTCAACGACCTGATCACCGAGCCGGTCCCCGGGAGGGATGTAGATCTCAAGCTGATCTGGGCCGGCCCCGTTGTTGGCGTCGTCGGCGAGGAGTTTTTCGTAGGCGGCGAGACGGGCTTTGCCCTTGGCCTGCCGGGCTTTGGGAGCCATCCGGACCCACTCCAGTTCCCGCTCCAGGGTGCGCTGGCGACGTACGTCAGACTTGGCAGCCTGAGCGAGTCGGGCCTGTTTTTGATCGAGCCAGCCTGAGTAGTTCCCCTCAAAAGGGATGCCCTTGCCGTGGTCGAGTTCAAGGATCCAGCGTGCGACATTGTCGAGGAAGTAGCGATCGTGGGTGACGGCAACGACGGTGCCCTCGTAGTCGCGTAGGAATCGCTCGAGCCACGCCACGCTTTCGGCGTCGAGGTGGTTGGTGGGTTCGTCGAGTAGCAGGAGGTCGGGCCGGCTGAGCAGCAGTCGGCACAGCGCCACCCGTCGTCGCTCCCCGCCGCTGAGCGAGGTCACGTCGCTGTCCTCTGGTGGAAGCCTTAGAGCGTCCATTGCGATCTCGATGGTTCGCTTGAGGTCCCACGCACCGGCGGCCTCGATCCGCCGTTCCAGATCGGCCTGTCGTTCGCCGAGTTTCTCGTAATCGGCGTCGGGGTCAGACCACCCGGCGAGTACGGCGTCGTAGTCGGTGAGAAGGTCGGCGATCTCTCCGACGCCGTCCATCACGTTCCCAAGGACGGTCTTGTCGGCGTCGAGGACAGGCTCCTGCTCGAGCAGTCCGACGGTGAACCCCTGGGTCAGACGAGCTTCCCCGGTGAAGCCGTCGTCGACGCCAGCCATGATGCGAAGAAGCGAGGACTTGCCAGACCCGTTGGCGCCGAGCACACCAATCTTTGCCCCTGGGTAGAACGACAGGGTGATGTCATCGAGGACCTGGCGGTCCGGCGGATGAAACCGGCCGACCTTGTACATGGTGAAGATGAACTGCGCACTCATGCCGAGACCCTACCGATTGTTAGGAGGGAGTGGTGGCAGTCGTCCGTTGAGCGAGTGTCCGCTCAGGCCGGACGCGAAGGAGCCCACCGCATAGCGGTGGGCTCCGACGATTGCCGGCTGCTGCCGGCTGGTTCTCGATGCCTCAGCGGCGCCGGGCAGCCGTCTTGCGTGCGGGTGCCTTCTTGGTTGCCTTCTTGGCAGCCGTCTTGCGTGCGGGTGCCTTCTTGGTTGCCTTCTTGGCAGCCGTCTTGCGTGCGGGCGCCTTCTTGGTCGCCTTCTTGGTTGCCTTCTTGGCAGCCTTGCGTGCGGGCGCCTTCTTGGTTGCCTTCTTGGCAGCCTTGCGTGCGGGCGCCTTCTTGGTTGCCTTCTTGGTTGCCTTCTTGGCAGCCTTGCGTGCGGGCGCCTTCTTGGTTGCCTTCTTGGTTGCCTTCTTGGCGGCCTTGCGTGCCGGCGCCTTCTTCACGGCCTTCTTGGTTGCCTTCTTGGCAGCCTTGCGTGCCGGCGCCTTCTTGGTCGCCTTCTTCGTTGCCTTCTTTACTGCCACCTGCTCCTCCTCAACGTTGAGTAGCTCTGCTGCATCTCTTGCAGCAGTACCGCTGGTGTCGGTGATGGACAACTTGCCGTCACCACTAAACAAGTTAGGCGCGGAACTGTCCTCTGGCGAGGGATACGCAGTTTTTTTAGCCGGCGTCCTTCGTGATTGACGCGTTGATGATTGTGGACGTGACGTTGATGCGTCGGAAACTGCGCTGCTTGCACGCGTGGTCTCTTGACCAGGAACCAGTGCCACATCGATGCCGCGACGGGTGCCGTCAACCTGTGTGACCGTGAACCGGCGCGTCTCCCCGATGGTCACGACGTCACGCGCCCGCTGCGGCGCAGGGTCGCCCAGCGCATGCAGGGGTGCGTAACAGCGCACGTCGTCGACCGTGACATAGGCGCCGTGGGAGCTGTATTCCGCAACGGTGGCTTCAATCTCCGAGCCCACCGGGTGGGCGCCGAGAAACTCGAGGAATGGCATTGCCTCATTGATCATCGGCTGGGGGCTGTTGCTGCTGGTGCCGCTGCGCCGCTTGCGGCGAGACCCGCTCCGACCCTCGGAGGGTTCAGAGGGTTTGTCCTTCGGAGCGGTGGCACCCGCCTTGGCCCGGGACCGCCCCGCCTTGGCGCTGCGGCCTTCACTGGCCTCGGTCGCTGGGGTGGTGTCATCGCGCTTGCGTTTGGCGTCCCGGGTAGACCGTCGACTGGCAGGGCCGCGGACAGGGGTCCGGCGCAGGAATACCCAACCGACCCCGGGAACCGGCTTGCCTCCCATGAGACGGCCCTCGTCAAAGAGCCAGGGGTACTCGCCATGGAATTCCTGGAAGGAGTCGTTGGACAAAATGACGGCGTTGACCCGGTTGGCGACCTGCAGGACGAACGCGTCACCGCGGCCAATGGCTCCCGCAGGAGGCGTCACCAACTCGGCGCTGGCGATGGCTTGGTCGAACTCGGCCCGTTCGGACTCGTCGATACGGTGGCCGAACGTGGCGTCGACGATCACGGTGAGGTTCCCGACGTCGTTCTCGGCGATGAACGCCTTCACTGCTTCGTCGAGTTGGGCGAGGCTCGGAAGTGACCGCGCCTCGGTGGCGATGTTGGAGCCGTCAACGACGACGTGGGATATGTGCATGGGGTTCCGGGGGTTCAGGGGGTCGACCGGTGCCACCAGGTCCAGGCTCCGCACCCGCACCGGAGAAACTCCGGGAGGTCGAACCCTGACCGGCGACGCTTGTGGCCGCACCCGTTGGTCGGGATGTGCCCAGCCTAGGCCCGATCGTGGCCGACCCGGTACCTCGGGGTGCTGCGGGTAGCCTGCGCCGGTGCGCCGGGCCGTCTTGTTTGACTTCGGAGGTGTCATTCTCACCTCACCGTTCGAGGCGTTCGCCGCCTATGAACGGCGTCACAGCCTCCCAGATGGCTTCCTGCGCCAGGTCAACCAGACGAATCCCGACACCAACGCCTGGGCCCGTCTCGAGCGCAGCGAAATCACGGTCTCGGACTTCGACGTGGCTTTCGCAAATGAATCGGGAGCCCTTGGCTACGAAGTCCGGGGCGTTGAGGTGCTCGGTCTGCTCGCTGGCGAGGTGCGCCCCGAGATGGTCGCTGCATTGGGCTGGCTCCGCAACGACCCGCGGTTCACCACGGGACTGCTGACCAACAACTTCCTCAGTGGCGCCACCCAACACTTGCCCCCGGCGTGGGAGAGCGTGCTGGCCATGTTCGACGTCGTCGTCGAGTCCAGTCGTGTCGGAGTTCGCAAGCCAGACTTGGCGTTCTACGAGATCGCCTGTGCCGAGCTTGGGATCGACCCGTCAGAGGCCGTGTTCCTCGATGACCTCGGGATCAACCTGAAGCCGGCGGCGGCGATGGGTATGGCAACGGTCAAGGTCACCGACCCACTCGTCGCCCTCGAAGAGCTCGCCACCCACATCGACGTGGCACTGTCAGACCTGCTGTCGACAACGCCCAACTGAACCTGACCGGGTCCTCCGGGGTGCCTGCCGTGGGTCAGTAGGGATCGGCGAACGCCCGGGCGAGAAGTTCTTCCTGTTCCTGACGGTGGATGGCGCCGCTACCGGTGGCGGGACTTCCTGCCTCGGTGCGGCTCACCCGGCGGATGGTGTGGCTGTCCTCATGGGCCTCGTACAACCTGCCCTTGATGCCGTTCCACGGGCCCATGTTCTCGGGCTCTTCCTGCAGCCAGACCAGCTGGCGGGCATTGGGGTAGCGGTCAAGCGTGGCGGCGACCTGCTCGTAGGGCCACGGGTAGAGCTGCTCCACTCGGACAATTGCGGCGGGGGCGCCGATGCGATCCCGTTCGGCGAGGGCCTCAACTGCGACCTTGCCCGAGGCGAGCACAACCCGTCGCACCGATGCGGGGTCGCTGACTCCGGGGTCGTCGAGCACCTCACGGAACGAACCCTGGGTCAACTCAGCGACAGGCGACCTGAACGCCGGCGAACGCAGACCCGACTTGGGGGTGAAGACCACCAGCGGTTTACGGACGCTGCGGTGCATCTGACGCCGCAGGAGGTGGAAGTACTGCGCTGCATTCGTGGCGTTGCAGATCTGGATGTTGTCTTCGGCGGCAAGCGTCAGGAAGCGCTCAATGCGGGCACTCGAGTGTTCGGGCCCCTGACCCTCGTACCCGTGGGGGAGGAGCAGGACCAGGCCTGAGTGCTGCTTCCACTTGTCCTCGGCAGCAACCACGAACTGGTCGAGGATGATCTGGGCGCCGTTGAAGAAGTCACCGAACTGTGCTTCCCACAGCACGAGGACGTCGGGGCTCGCCACCGAGTACCCGTATTCGAAACCCAGCGCTGCGTATTCACTCAGTAGCGAGTCGTACAGCCACAACTTCGCGCCGTCTGTGGCGGCGGCGGCCAGTGGCTGGTGCTCGGACTCGTTCTCGAAATCGACGAGGACCCCGTGGCGGTGGGAGAACGTCCCGCGCCGGCTGTCCTGGCCGGCGAGGCGCACCGACGTGCCTTCGTGGAGGAGCGTTCCAAGCGCGAACGCTTCACCCAGTGCCCAGTCGACGGTGTTGTCATCGCGATACATGGTGTCGCGCGCCTCGAACTGACGTGCCAGCTTCGGGTGGATGGTGAACCCCTCGGGCAGGACGGACAGCGCGTCGTACACGGTGTCGAGGACGGCACGATTCACCCCGGTCTCGACGGCGGGGAGGACCCCCACCGGGGGCGGCGCCGGCTTGGCCCGCGTGTCAGCAGGAGGTGCCTCGTCACGGGTCTCTTCAAGGGCGGCCTGCAAGCGACCCGAGAAGTTCGACAGGGCGACCTCGGCCTCATCCATCGTGATGTCGCCGCGCTTCACGAGGGTCTCGGTGTAGAGCTTGCGGACGCTGCGCCGCTGCTCAATCTTCTTGTACATCAGGGGCTGGGTGTACGACGGGTCGTCCCCCTCGTTGTGGCCGTGGCGTCGGTAGCACCACATGTCGATGACCACGTCCTTGTGGAACCGCTGGCGATAGGCGGAGGCGAGCCGGGCCACCCGCACACAGGCCTCGGGGTCATCGCCGTTCACGTGAAGGATCGGCGCCTGGACCATCATGGCCACATCGGTCGGGTACTCCGATGACCGGGCCGACTGTGGCGGGGTGGTGAACCCGAGTTGGTTGTTGATGATCAGGTGGATGGTGCCGCCCACCCGGTACCCCTTGATCATCGAGAGGTTGAGGGTCTCAGCGACGACACCCTGACCGGCGAAGGCGGCGTCGCCGTGAATGAGGATCGGCAGGACCGGGAACTCTCCCGGTGGCTCAATGCGGTCCATGCGTGCCCGTGCCATACCTTCGACGACCGGGTCGGCGGCCTCGAGGTGACTGGGGTTGGCGGCGAGTTCCACCTCAATGGCGTTACCGGCACGCGACACGAACTTGCCGATCTGACCGAGGTGGTACTTCACGTCGCCTGAACCCTGTGTGGACTCTGGGTCGATGTTGCCCTCGAACTCCTTGAACATCTGCTTGTAGGACTTCCCGACGACGTTGACCAGAACGTTGAGGCGCCCGCGGTGGGCCATACCCATCACCACGGAGTCCATGCCGGTGTCCGCCGCCTGACCCACGATGGCGTCAAGGAGGGGGATGGCGCTTTCCGCGCCGTCGATGCCGAACCGTTTCTGGCCGACGTACTTGGTGCCAAGGAACTTCTCGAGCGCTTCGGCAGCGTTGAGCCGGTCGAGGATGTGGAGTTGCTCGGTCGTGTCGAGGGTGGTGGGAACACCCTCCACCTGTTCTTGGATCCACGCCTTCTCAGCGGGGTCCGAGATGTGCATGTACTCGATGCCCACCGTTCGGCAGTACGCGTCCCGGAGGATGTGGAGGATGTCGCCGAGTGGCAGACGGTCGTGGCCGCCGATGCCACTGGCGAGGAACTCCCGGTCGAGGTCCCAGATGGTCAACCCGTAGTGCGCAGGATCCAACTCGGCGTGCATGTGGGGTTCTTCTGAGGCCAGTGGATCGAGATCGGCGATCAGGTGCCCTCGAACCCGGTGCATGTTGATGAGGTGTTCAACCTTCACCTGCTTGGCGACCTGCGCATCGGTGTTGTCCGACGGGTTGACGTCACGGTGCCACGCCACCGCCTCGTAGGGAACGCCGAGCGAGCGGAACACCTGGTCGTAGAAGCCGTCTGAACCCATCAGCAGTTCCTGAACCCGCTTGAGGAACAGGCCGGACTCCGCCCCCTGGATGATCCGATGGTCGTAGGTGGAGGACACCGTGACGACCTTGGACACCCCCATGCGGGCGAGGGCAGCCGGGTCGGCACCCTGGTACTGCGCCGGGTAGTCAATGGTGCCGACACCGGCGATCAACCCCTGGCCGGGCATGAGGCGTGGCACGGACGCCACCGTTCCGATGGTGCCGGGGTTCGTCAGCGTGACGGTGACCCCCGAGAAGTCGTCGGGGGTGAGTTTGTTGGTCCGCACCTTTCGGATCTGGTCCTCATAGGCAGCCCAGAACCCGGCGAAGTCAAGAGTGTCCGCATCGCGGATGCACGGGACGAGCAGCGTCCG
>Ga0208487_1000094_pt1 | contig 20461 bp, 26 predicted proteins | sample LakMenEpi21Sep12_FD_150723 | JGI IMG/M metagenome (GOLD analysis project Ga0208487, IMG submission 150723) | Freshwater microbial communities from Lake Mendota, WI - 21SEP2012 deep hole epilimnion (SPAdes) | ecosystem: Environmental > Aquatic > Freshwater > Lake > Epilimnion/Euphotic zone ...
TTCCAGCGAACGCACTTCATTAATACCTCCCCTACCCACCAAAACTCCCAAAACCTCCCTCCCTTTCCCAACTCCTCACCCACCGCTCTCCACTCCCAACCCGCACCCATCTCACCACCCTCCCAGCGAACGAGCCTTGTTAATGCGATTCTGACGATATTTTCAGCGCATAGCCGCTGGCGAACGACCCTCATTAACGCGTATAGCCAATTCTCCCTACATCAACTTCTGGCAATTACTTTAATAAGTAAGGTCAATAGTCCATCTACCCTACCTACTCTATCTATCTAAGCTGCAAAACATATCTATTCTAGCCAATTAAATCCACATCGAGTGTAAGGTTTTCTAAGTACTTGATTTACATACAGATATATTTTAAACACTTGCAACCTATTGATTTATATACCGATATAACTCTATCCTTGCAAGTCATTGATTTATAAAAGGATAAATTGACTAGGAAAGTCTACACTTGCAAGTCATTGATTTATAAAGCTTTTATAAATCTTTATTCTTTATAATATATACTCAAACCGATAATAAGTTATATTGAAACTTTCAAAAGTTATCCAATAGCTAAACTATTTAAAATAAATTTAAAAAAAGTTATAAAAGTATTGACAGATTGAAATAAGTTATTTATACTATGCTCAACTTTTGAGAAAAGCTATAATTCAAAAGTTAAATTTAAATTAAACTTATTTTACAAGGTAAAAAATTATGAACAATTCAACTAACAACGCTTCAATTCAATCTGTATTGACTTCTTTTGATAAAGGTCAAGGCAATACTATAGAGTTAGCTCAAAAGTATGATTTTAACGGTTTAACGCTGGACTATTTAAATGGTACCTATCAGTTACAATTCAAAAGTGACGAACATTTTAAAGCTTATTTTATTATGTTATTCAATAAAGATATAAAAGATCGTAGCGTGGAAAACTTAGATAAGTTGTTTAAACATTTAAACAGTGGTACTTATTTATCCTTGAATCATACAGATGGTTCAAATTCAACAGTTAGCGTTGACAAGTATGCTAATTATAAAAACTTGTTTGATAGCCTAGGCATTAGCGAAGTCAAAAGCAATGGAAAGGGGAGTAAGTTAACGCAATTAATCTGTGACCCTACTCCCGAAATGGTCACTGTGTTAAGTGTAAATGGATTCGAGAATATCACGCCATTGGTCGATGGATTCGCAGTTATAGGCTTGAAAGTAGAATTACCAAAACAAGACTAAACTATTAATTACTTGCAAGGTAAGTGGGTTATATAACCCACTTACTTAATAACTTTACAGGTGATAACATGAAAGCGTTATATTTCAATTACTATTTAGTAGGCTTTAGTCTATACATGATAATAGTAGGTAAGGATTCAATTCATTATCCTATCCTTGCAACTATACTTATAATCATAGGTGGTGCAATGCTAACCTATACCCTTAAACAATTAATTAATGATATGGAGAATTGAAAATGACTGTCAAATTAAAAGATATAGCGATAACTTACAACTTAGGATTGAATAAGCAAATAGGGTCGAAACAACTCTTTTATGGATATAGTGAGATTTATAAACGCTATATATACATTAGTTATAGAACAATAGTAGCTATAAAGCATAACGGGCAATGTCATTTAACTAATGAGAAGTTTAGTAGAACGACAAGTAGTCACATGACAATTATAAGACGTCTTGAATCACAATGTATTGGTTGTAATGATTTTGATAAACTCTTACAAGGTATAAGAGAAGATAACTTGTTAATCAGATAGTAGTTTAGTTGGTGGTACCTAGCAAGGTACTACCAGCGGTTATATTGGATGCGTAAGGTAAATAGGCGCACCTACTCTATATACAAACTTTCAAAACCTCCACGCATACTTACCCTCTTAGTACATCTTGTTCGCTGGAAAGTCTTCCTCTAATATAAGTATAGTCCTAAAGACCCTCAACTACAGCTTGTAGCCTGCAAGTAAAGTTCCTAAACTAACTACGAAAAAACTAATAAATATAACCTACAAACTTAGCACTGTTTCTTTTGCTTGTAAGAGTATAGTACGGGCGTTTTTTCCCGCTATTTTCGCGGGCTACAGCGATTTTCGGGGGACACTTTTCAAAACATTGGGGGACACTTTTCAAAAGAATGGATGACAAAATTAGCTTGACTTGTCCACCTTTTCATACTATAATATCAGTTCAAATTAGCCGAAACGGGAGTAGTTGATGTATGAGTATTAAAGTACCTAAAGTTACAGGTAGTGAGAATGTTCTGAAACATGATGATATAGTTAGACTTGGGAGGGAGTTTGAGGGGATTGGGGAGAGTAGGTTTTTGAATTGTTGTCTAGTTGGGTTTAATAACTATGAGCTTTTAGATGAAGTCAGTTATTACCCTGTAGATATACAAAGATATGCTGAAAGAGCTAGTATCCACTACTCAGTAGCTTATCAAGAGGTTAAAGAGTTTGCAATCAAGCACATGGAGGAAACTTTATTTATCAAACTAGCTAATGGAGCGACATGGGGAACTCCTCTAATCTACGATATAGAGTTCTGCGATACTAATAAATATCTAAAGATTAAATGGAACAAGGAAGTTATACCTTTAATTAGCGGTAAGATAGAGAATGGAAAGTTCTTACGCTATGACGCTAGGATGGACGCAACTTCTAGTAATAAAGTCTACCTCCTCTCAGAGCTTATACAAAAGAATATGTATAGGTTATATAAGTTTCCAGAATATGCAATAGTTCTACCAACTATAGAAATTAGAGAAGTAACTGGAACTTTAGACCTGTATAAAGACTATAAAGACCTAAATAAACGAGTAATTCAGCCAACTTTACTCGAAATAGCTAAGATAATGGGCATAAAACTTAACTATAAAGGTAATAAACGTGTAGTAAAACTTTGGAGAGATAGAAATGAAACTGTGTAGTAAATTACAAGTAACTTATGAATATATGATGTCAGACCATAGAGCTTATTGTTTAGGTCAGCCAGAAGGAGTTCATCCAGCTGTATATGCAGATTTAAAAAGTATTATGGGAAGATTAGACCCAGTTTGGGTAAGTGAAACTGAAACCTATCACTGGAAGCTGAATGAAAAGACTCTAGCTAGAAAGAGTAGGCAAGCCTTATCTCAACTATATAGTTACTATGGTCTCTATAAAGCTGAATTAATTCTTTATAGCAGTGAAACTTTAGAGCTGACTATGTACTTTGCTAATGAAGATATAAATGTAACTGAGCTTTTGACTGCTTTTGAAGACCAAAATGCTCATAAACTAAGTTTCGACCCAGTTAGAACTTGGATTAGCTGACAATATCTGTTATAATAGTCTCTAACTTAAAGGAGACTCCAATGACCGAACCACAACAACCAACTGAACCTAGCTATTTAGATAAACTTAGAGCTAGAGAACTTAAAGACGTTAAAGTTAAACAAGAGGACACTCAAGATGAGCTTCAAAATCAACCAGAAGATAACAGGTTACAAAGTAGTTGATAAATCTACAACTGAACCTTCAACCCCAGAGTCAACTATTCAAGTAATGAATGAATTCATCTCCAGACCCGACTTTCTAGTAGGAACTACATATAAAATCAAAACTCCCCAGTCAGAACACGCCATGTATATAACTATTAATGACATGATTCTAAACGAGGGAACAGCTGACCAGTCTAAACATCCCTATGAGATGTTCATCAACTCCAAGAACATGGAACACTTCCAGTGGGTACTTGCACTAACGAGGTTAATCAGCGCAGTTTGGAGAAAAGGAGGTAATGCGCACTTCCTCATTGAGGAGTTGAAGAACGTATTCGACCCCAAGGGCGGTTACTATAAGAAGGGCGGAGTTTATATGCCCTCTATAGTTGCTGAAATCGGACATACTATAGAGAAACACCTACTGGCGAGTGGCAGTTTAGTAGTTGAACTAGACCCTAACTTGCAAAAGTTCCTCGAAGAGAAGCGGGAAGAGGTCAGTTCAGACGGTAAGTTCCCAGAGTCAGCTACTTTATGTACAGCTTGTAACACTAAAGCTTTAGTTTTGATGGATGGTTGTCAAACATGTTTACAATGTGGAGCTTCTAAATGCAATTAGAAACTAAAAGAAAAAGATATACTGCTGGGCAAGTATTTAATTACTGGACATTATTAGAGTACAACTCTAAAGAAAAGAAGTGGTTAGCTAGATGTATATGTTCTAAAGAGAAATTAGTTTATATAGACCATCTTACTTCTGGTAAAAGTAAAAGTTGTTCTTGTCAGACTAAAGGTACTCATAAAATGTCAGATAGTCCAGAATACAATTCATGGAGTTCTGCAAAATATAGATGTGAAAGTCCTAACAATGATAGATATAAATCTTATGGAGGTAGAGGTATTAAAATGAGTACAGAATGGTCTAAATCTTTTGAGATTTTTCTAGCTGATATGGGTATAAGACCTCCTAATACATCTTTAGATAGGCTTGACGTAAATGGAGACTACTGCAAAGAGAATTGTAGATGGGCAACTCCAAAAGAGCAGTCCAATAATACTAGAGCTAGTACAGAAAGAGGTGGTTCTATAAAAGAACTAGCAAAAGCTAATGGACTGCCTTATAGTATGCTGCAGACTAGACTGCATAGAGGTTGGGACTTACAAACAGCTTTAACTACTGGCAATGTACAAGGACGGAGAATCTAAATGTGGATAGTAACTGACATCTTAGATATAGCAATAATAGTTCTAGCTATTATCTCAATAACTTTAATCTTACTAGACTAACTTCAACCTAGCCGTTCCATCGTGCATGACCTTCTCTTACATCAACATGAGTGAAGGTCTTGTAGCTTCCCAAACCTCCAATCCTATCTCCAAATACAGTTTCCAAGTAACCTTGTACATCATGTGCTGCCATATCTTTAATCTTAATATCAGCTGCATTACCTAAGACGTGTTGAGACTTCTTAGCTCCGCCAACTTTAGCGTTATGCTTCTCGCAGCGTTTTCCACTCATAATAATAATAGGCTTGCCAACTTTAGTGCGGATTTCCTCTAGTAAGTCAACTAACTTATCACTAACCTCCATCTCACCACACCCACAATGGCACATAAACTCACTAGGTTTAAAGTGTTTGCTCATTTCTTACCTCTCAAGAGTAAAATAGTTTTAAGTTTCTGTTCCAACCGTATCATATCATTATCTAGGACTCTAATCTGGTCAATCAGCTCTACAAGAACTATATAAGCTTCCTCTAGTATCGGCTTGACCATAGTTGTAGTCCAAATCCACACAAAGTAGACAATATAACCCATCCCCCCGGCAGCTATTATAGGAAAACCATACTGATTTATATAGTTAGCAAGCTCTTTAAGGTCCATTAGGCTTATCCTCTTCTTTTGGAAGTTCTAAAGCTGTCGAAAGTAGTTTATCTATCTTCAAAATGTCCTGTGACATAGAGCTGACCCGCAGGTCGAGCTGTTTTATAATAGCTATTAGACTTTTAACCTTCTCAAGTACAGAATCTAGGATAAACTTCTGCGTGAGGAAGACAAAATACATCCCCACGCAAGCAGCTGCTATTGGAAATCCTACTTCAGTTACAAAGTTTAGAAAGTCCATAGGCTTTTAGGCTAAGAAATAGCTTCAGACACTACATCAACTACTGAATCTACCGTCATATCAACAACTGTCTCTACAACTTCATGCGGAAGGACAGGAACTGCTGTTTCAATAGCAACTTCAGCTGCATCTTTTACTGTTTCTACTAAATCGTCAAAAATAGACATAATAAATCCTATAAAGGAGGGTTAGGGAAGACTACGTTAAATGGAAAACCTTCTTGAGATGTTATATCTCTAAGGTCTTGCCTATAAGCTGCCCATGCAGTCTTATCTACAGGTGCATCAGCTACTTGAGTCCAGTCTGAAGCTAGTAGTAAGTTATTTCGCTCAGTTCTGACTTCATTTTCTTTGGATAGACGAGCTTGGTTAGTTTCTTCTGCTAAGTCAGTTTCTGATTTAGGTTCTATTCTAAAAGTATAAACCTTTCCATTTTTTATATATGGTTCAGTATCTATAGATTTCTCTAGTGAACTATCAAACATTTCCCAGCGTATAACTTGCATAGCAGAGTTAGCCACTAGAAAGTCTTCATCTACAAAGTTCATAGGAAAAGATGTATTAGGAAATAGAATTGAATCTTCGTCTATCGTTTTAATAGTTCCATTTTTTATAATAGCTAATTGCATAATTAAAATACCTTCATTGTTACTGTACTTGGAGCTGTACTAGGGGCAAAAGTTTCAGTACTAGATGTAGTAAATCCCATACCTGTCTTTGTAAAAGTTGTTGTTGTATCGTCTGCTATTGAGAAAGTACCAGTTGTCACAGTAGGTGTTATAACTGTGCTAGTTGGACTAACGGAAGCTATAGTAGAGGTTGTAGCATTACTACTTTGTGCCCTTGATGTAAAAGTAGCACCACCTAAAGTTCCTAATAACTGTTCTGTAGGTAATTTCCAACTAGTTGTATTACTAACCGAAATAGAAGTACATATATTACCAAAAGAATCTAAAGACAACCTATCACAACTCATGCCAGTATATGCCCACTGAAATACCCCTGCCGAGTTAATTTTACATAAAATACCATCCCCAGTAGCATAAACATTATCAGAAGAATCTAATACAAGTGCTTTAAATCCATTTACGCTATTACCAATAGATGTTTGCCAGAGTCTAGTACCAGCACTATTGCATTTAAAAATTGTACTATAGTAAGTAGTTCCTGTATAAACTATTTGGGTTGCAATATAAATATTACCAGTACTATCTACAGTAATACCATAGCAATTATCTGGTCCAGCAGAGACACTAGTTATAGACATAGAAAGTGTTCTAGTACCTGCAGAGCCATATTTACCAAACCATCCATGTTGAAATCCAGAAATTGATTGCATTCCGCAGAAATACACTCCATCACTTACAGCTTTTAAATTACCATAAAGTGTACTACCTACTTGTCTTGCCCAAGCAACTGCACCATCTATAGTAGAACATTTAACCAGACTAGAACCATTACTGGTTATAATGCAACTTATATACAAATCCACATTGTTAAAATCAATACCTATAACACTACTACCAGTAACACCTGCTATCTGTTTCTGCCATAAAATAGCTCCAGCACTATCAAAAGCTATTACTCCAATACCACTTGTTATTTTACCTGCAAAATATATAGTCCCAGATGTATTATCTACAATTATTTGCGGTTGACTTGAGACTAGCCCAGTTATAGTTTTGCGCCAAACTATAGCTCCAGTTGAATTTAATTTAACAAGTAAATTATAACTTGCCTTGTAGATATTACCCGAACTATCCATGTATGTACGGTAAACAGCCGCTGTATGTGTTAACTTAAAATTACTAGGATAACTAACAAGACGAATTAAAGAATTAGTTGATGTAGTTAAAGTTGGTATTGTTTCTACTGCACCTGTATTTACAGAATAAACTCTTGATTGTGTTCCTATAGTATAAGTCCCAGTTAAACTACCGCTTGAAGTTAATTTGAATATAAACAAATAAGCACCAGCCGTAGAAAGATAATCCCCTATAAATAAACTTCCTAATTTATCTACTGCTAGACTTACTGGATAAGTAGTAGGTGCGGATGAATTTAATAGTCTTTGAAAATTTTGAGTGCCGTCTGTAGCATATTTAAAAATTCTAGTACCCTCTCCAGTTGCTCCTAATGAATTATAAACAGCCATATAAATATTATCTAAACTATCTATATATAAATCACTACATTTTGCTTCACCATTTGAATTAGATTTTTGCCAAATATAATTACCAGAACTATCTAATTTAGCAATAATTGTGCCATTACTTACGCAAACTTCATTAGTTGATGTTATAGCGCATAATATAGTTCCCACAAAACCAAGAGATTTTTTCCATAATAATGCACCTGCTAAATCTAATTTTATTATATAACCAGAAGTAGAGCCAGTAGTACTAGTAGACCCTGTAATATAAATATTACCGCTGGAATCAGTACAAATACCAAAACCGTCAGTTGTTGTTGTATCAGACAATTTATAAGCTGATTGAAAAACTAAATCACCTACTGATGTATATTTACTAACTATTATAGAAACTGGAAGTGATTGTCCCGTTAAGTTATTATAGCTACCTATTGTATAAATATTACCGCTACTATCAGTAGATAGTCTAGTATAATAGAAAGTATTAGCTGATGTTTCTTTCTTTTGCCATAGTATGTTTCCGTCTGTGTCAACTTTTACAAGAAAAGAAGATATTCTACTTGTCCCAGCAGCAACTGTTCGATGTCCTAAAAGATATACATTCCCAAGAGTATCTATTGTTATATTTGCGCTTTTAGTTAAACCAGATATTGTTTTTTTCCATAGTAATACTCCATTTGAGCTAAATTTAAGTAAAACTGCTTGACAACTAGCATTGTTGATATAATAAGTAGCAAAGACAAATAAATCTCCAGATACGTTAGTCTCGATACCAGATATTTGAGCAGGAGTATTACTAATAGCAGAAATCATTCCAATATATCTAGTAACATACCCACCAGCAGTTTTAATCATAGTTCGTAAGCTCATTATTTCTGGTCCTTTGACATAACTAAACCATCCCAAGTAGTACCACCATCTTTAGTGATAAAACCAAGTAAATCCCTACCTGCTGTAGTTAGTACTGGAGCTGTACCAGATGCCCACTTAACACCTGCCCACCAAGTAATAGCACTAGAACCTCCATTTGTAAGTTCTAATACAAAACTAGCTACTGTCGCAGTTGTTGGTACATTACTAACTGTAAATGTGGTAGCCCCTGTGATAGTTTTTGTAAAATAGTTTCCAGAAGCCACATCAATATTGTTAGCGGCTAAAGCAGCAGATACTTCTCTAAGTCCAGTAATAGTAGGAGTTGTCCCAAATACCAACAACCCACTGCCAGTTTCATCACTCATAGATGCTAATAAATTAGCACTAGAAGGTGTGGCTAAGAAAGTACTTACACCACTTCCAAATCCACTAATACTTTCTAAACTAACAGCTAAAGTACCACCAAGAGTTAAACTACCACTTGAAGTCACACTTCCTGTTAAAGTTAATCCGCTAACAGTGCCTGTGCCAGAAACTGAAGTAACAGTTCCTAAGTTAGAAGTATAACCAGAAGGGTTAGTAGCGTTGTAAGGAGTGAAACCTAAAGCAGCTTGTTTTCCATTAAAAGTAGACCAATCAGTTGAGCTTAAATAACCATTTACGGTACTAGAAGCTTGTGAAATACTAATTGTAGGAGTAGTACCTCCATTTGTAACTGTAATAGGTGCAGTTCCAGATACTAAAGTAACTGTACCAGAGCCACCTCCACCTCCAGAAATAACTATATCTCCAGAACCAAGTATAGAAGTTCCGTTTATGGTCTTAATATTTGTTCCAGAAACTAAAACTGCTTGAGCATCTGTAATCCCATATCCACTAATAGTAGTCGGTTTGCCCGTTAAAGTAGCAAAAGAAGGAGTTGCATTAGATATAGCAGTATCTACTTCAGTTTTTGTGTAAGTTGTAGCTGAATTTGCTTTTAAACCTAAAGAAGTATCTATTTCAGTTTTAGTATAAGCGTTAGTTATACCATAACCAGAAATTGTAGTAGGTTTTCCAGTAAGGTCTGCAAAAGAACCAGCTCCGGCAGTTATAACTATATCTCCAGAACCTAAAAGACTAGTTCCATTGATAGTTTTTATGGAAGTGCCAGATACTAGAGCTGCCTGTTTAGCATTAAAAGTTGACCAGTCTGTTGCACTCAACGCTCCACGAGAAGTAGCATTAGCTGTAGGCAGATTTAAAGTAATTACAGGAGCTGTTGTCTGATTAGCAACTGTAGAACTTACATCATTCCCGTTAGTAGTTATGTTTAAAGCAGCTACAGATACAACTCCGCCTGCTGAACTGATTTGAACATAAACTGAAGTTGCCCAACGATAACTTAGGTTTGTAGTTGTAGCTATATAAATCTTACCAGCTTCACCTTGAGTTGGAAAGTCGGCTAAAGTTGCAAACTCTAATACATCATCTACATAGGAAGGTAAGTTTACAGAAGGAACTTTACCGCCAACAAGAGGGGCAACATTAGTTCCCACATCTGAGGTAATAACCCCATTAGTAACTCCTAAATCAGCTAAAGTAGTAGGCATACTAGCCGAAGTTACAATACCTTTATCATTTACAATAACTTTAGTATAAGTTCCAGCGGTAACTCCAGAGGTTTTTAAGCTTGAAACTCCAGTAACATTAGCTGAACCGTCAAAAACCCCAGAAGTCCAAGTAACATCTCCAGTCATTCCTATAGTTCTAGCTGTATGAAGTTTTAAAGTATCATCAGAAGTACCTGCAGAGCTAATCTCTACATAAGCTGAACCAGAAAATCTATAAATCTTATTAGTATCGAGAACAAGATAGATAGTTGAAGTTAAACCATTTACAGGAAGGTCGTTAAAAGTTCCAATCTCTTGAATCTGGTCAACAGCAGCTGGCATTTGAGAAGTAGTTAACTTTCCATTAGGTCCTAAAGTAGCTAAACCAGAATTAGCTCCTACAAGAACTGAATTAACTGCGTCAAGAATTCCATAACCAGATAAAGTAGTTGGCTTGCCAAGGATATTAATGAAATCCATAGAAACAGAACCACCAGCTGTTCCTACATTCACATATCCTGTACCAGACCATCTATAACTATTCTTAGTAGATGTATCTATATAGATAGTTCCACTAACACCTGTACTTGGGAAACTAGAAGCTAAAGGATATTCAACAACAGTATCTATATAAGAAGGTAACTGGCTAGGAGGAACTTTACCGTTATTTCCAAGAGTTGCAATAGAAACTCCAAACTGAGTTGTACTAACTCCGTCTATAATCCCATAACCTGCAAGCGTACTTGGTTTGCCAGTCAAAGTTTCAAAACTTGGAGTAGCACTTGAAACAGCTGCGTCAACTTCAGCCTTAGTATAAGCATCAATAATGCCCATAGTTCCGAGAGTAGCTGGGTTAGTTCCGCCTATAACTCGACCTTTTTCATCTACAGTTACTTTTGTATAACTTCCAGCATTAACTCCAGTACTAGCTAGAGTTAAAACAGTATTACCTGCAACAGTTGAAGCATCTCCAGAAAAAGCTGGCATTCTATCTGTCTGAAAGACACCAGAAATAACCGAAAGAGCGTCTAAAAGAATTACACTTTCACCTGCAGCTTGCAGACGACCTTTAGAGTCTACTGTAAAAGTTACTGTTTTACTTGGAGAACCATAACTTCCAGAAGCAACTTGAGTATTTGCAAGAGAGGTAGTAACAGCTTGTCCTGTAGTCCCAGAACCTGTAACATCTCCTACAAAACTAAGAGCAGGATTAAAGTCACTAATTCCTGGAGGTCCTTGTTCTCCTCCAACTGCAATTACAATACTATCTACAATCTCATTAACTACTATAGTATCAGCCACGAGTAACCTCCTCTTTAATAGTTACTTTACCTTCAATCAAGCGGACTGTTTTAGCTGGGTAATAGACCTCAAGGTCGTAAACTGCATCTTTAGTAGCTACAAGCCCAGTTGTATCTGTACTTGGAATAGCTAATTCAATCTTTCCAGTAGAACCTGTAATGATTATTCTCCCATTTGCAGTACTTAGTTCTCCAAGAAGAACTGAGCTGTCAACTGTAGGGCGGATTTGCATTTTAGCTGTGCAGTTTGTGAGGTTGATTGCTGTAGTTTTATCTGCGGCTCTCCAGTACACAACATGAGAATAAGTTGCGCCTTTTTCTATAGGAGGAAGATTAAGTTTAACGGCAGTCATAAAACCTTCTATTGATAAAATTTATTAAATACATAACCTACAGCAGCTACTAGAATACCAATCACTGCGGAAACTCCAGCTATAAATCCTACTTGCTTTTCTCTTTGCATTTTCATAACTTGAACTGAGTCAGATATTTCCAAAAGAGCATGGCGTATTTCAGCTCTAAACTCTTTACTATCTTCAGTCTCATTATCTAGTTTAACTTCAAGTCTAGTGACTCTGCAAGGTAAATCTGGCATATCTAAACCTGTAAGTAAGTAACTGACTTAGGGAATTTCAAGTCATTCCAAGGAAGTCTATTCTCTATAGCCTGTCTTCTATTAGATAACTTATGACCACTTTTTCTATGTAAGCAGAATGAGGTTAAGTTTATTCTCCGAAGAGTAGCTCTTTCAATCCTAGACCATTCATCTTTATATAAAGGGTTTAACTTATTAGCTCTAACTTTTCTTCTATAATTGTGTAAGGCAGTCCAAAAAGTCTGACACTGGAGAATAGCTTCTGGCTTTTCAGTAAAGTCTAAGACTATAACTTCTTTGTTAAAAGCTCTTTCCCAGAGGTCTTTAAGTTCTACAGTTAGTTCATAAGCTTGATACTTCATATAAACACTCTATTTTCTTGGATAGTAACATAACTGACCGCGCAAGTCAATCAATTTCGGTTAATTTTAAACTTTTATAACTATTTTAGCTTAAATTTTGCTTTTTAGATAAAAATAATGTATATTCTGGACAAAATTTAACTTAGCCGAGGACGACATGACCACCTTAGACCCAACTAATAAAGCTATTATAGATATAGATGCTCAAGCTAGTCCAGCAATTCTGGCTGGTATTTTAGATATTCCTGTATCTATGGTTCATCAAGGAAGACAAGATGGAAAGTTGCCCTCAAGAACCTCAGCTAGCTATCGTGAGTCCATCCAACAATACATTTATCATTATAAGAAGAAAGTAAGCACACGGTCAACTTCTATGGGCGAAGCTAAACTAGCTCAAGATATTAGAAATGGTATTGCCAAAGAGGAACTTCAATGGCTTGAGATTAAAAAGGAAAAGGAACTTCTACTTGATGTAAATGAAATGAAAGAGCTATTTGAACCTATCTTTCAGATTATCCGAAGCTCTCTAGTTAATTTAGCGCGTCAACATCCTGCTACAGTAACTGACATTGATAATATGCTAGAGAGTCTAAGTGGACTTGGCAGAAAGGTAGCTATTAAAGCTAATGCAGACGCAGAGTACTTTGTACAATCTATGCTAGAAAAAGAACTTTCACTGGAACAATCTGAAGAAGAAGTTGAAGAAGCTCTAAAGGTAAATGACTATGCTTGAGTTAGACACTAACTGGGCAGAAAGACTCTTCTTTGGGAAAGCTCTTCAGCTATTTAAAAAACCAAATAGAATGTCTACTAGGGAGTGGGCAGAAACTAATAGGTTCTTAACCTCAGACGTTTCTTCACGTCCAGGAAAAATGAACTGTATGGAAACTCCTTGGATGCTGTATGTGATGGAGTGTCTTGATGACCCAGAGATTATGGTTATTGTAGGTAAGAAGTCAGCTCAGATTGCTTGGACAGAAACTATTAACAACTGGATAGGTAGAACTATTGACCTAGACCCAAGAAATATAATGATAGCTTTTCCTAGAGCAGCTTCAGCTCAGAAGTTCTACAAAGAAAAGTTAGTACCATACATTAAACACACACCTGTACTTAAAGAGAAAATTGGAAGTTTAGCTAAAGTTAGTCATAAGCATATCCCCTATGATGGAGGTTTCTTAGTTTTAGCTAATGCGGGGACAGCTGAAGACGGAAAGTCCTCTGTAATACCTTATGTAGTGGTAGAAGAGCCAGATGGTGTTAAGAAAGACGTTAATAATCAAGGGGATGGAATGTCTATCCTTAAACAACGAATGAAGTCCTTCTCAGACAGTAAACTTATATATGCTGGAACTCCTACAGACAAAGACTTTAGTCAAGTAGATTTAGCTTATGAACAAAGTAATAAGATGGTTTACCTAGTGCCTTGTCATCTTTGCGGAGAGTTTCATTCTCTAAACTTTGATAACTTAAAGTGTGATGAATGGCAGGAAAGAAGAATAGATGAGTTCTACGGGATATATAACCCCGAAACAGCTTATTATGAATGTCCCTTTTGCTTAGGAATATGGAACAATGACGATAAGAAACGAAATGTTATTGCTGCTCTCGACCATCACAATCTGGGTTGGGTTAGTTCTAACCCTAGCGTATCTGATACTTATGGATTCGCCTTTAATGAGTTGCTAAGTTCCTTTGAAGCTTCTTCCCTTGTAAACCTAGCTAAACAAAAACTTAAAGCTCAAAAAGCATATGACAATGGGCATGAAGGTCTAATGAAAAGTTTTACTAATAACTCTAAAGGTGAAGCTTATGTACCTTTAAATGCTGGCTTGAGTATAGATGAAATGAAAGCTAGAAGGCTAAACTACCCAGAAACAGTAGTTCCTTACGAAGGTCTTATCCTTACTGCAGGTATTGACGTACAGCATAATCGTTTTGCTATAGTAACTAGAGCTTGGGGTAGAAACGGTAACTCTTGGCTAGTGAACTGGATTGAAATCTTTGGAGATGTACTTGATTATAGTGACCCAGTTTGGGGTAAACTAACTGATTATATCTTTCAGAAATGGGCGCATGGAGCTGGCAAAGGTAAGTTCCTAACCATCTCAGCTGCTTCTATTGACTCTGGGGATGGGGCAACAGCTGAACTAGTATATAGATGGGTCTCAGAGATGAACCTTAAACATCAACATATCTTTGCTTGTAAAGGTATTGGAGAACTTAAATACAACAACTATGAGATATTTAACGAACCAAACACTATGGAAGTAGGTTCAAGTACTCAAGAAAGAAAGACTTTAGCTCAAACTATGGGTGTGAATGTCTTTCCTATGGGAGCTTACCGCGCACATGAGGAAGTTCTTCGCAGGTTTAACCTTAAAGGTAATCGAGATAGACACTATCACTGCGAAACTATGTACGGTGGTTACGAGGAAGGAGTTCTTTCTTGTAGAAAAACATTTGAAACAGATACAACTAAAGCTGGGTATAAGCTGATTGCAGGTAAACATAAAGAAGCTATTGACTGTGAGAAGATGGCTCTTCATGCTGCTTATGCTATACAGATTAGAAACTATAACAACTTCCACTTTTCCGCGTTGGAACAACACTTACACGTTACTACAGAATCTGGAGACTTTAATGCCTAGAACACTTATAGAAGTACAAGCAGATTTAGCAGTTGTTAATGCTGCTCTGCAAGATTTAATAGCTGGTAAACGCTTAACTCAACTTCGGTTAGGTTCTGGGGACTTTACACGACTCTTCCAGTATCAAGAAATTACCTACGATGTTCTTAAAGCTGAACAAGCTGAACTTACACAGGAGTTAGCTAGTCTACAGGCTCAACCTCAGATGCAGTTTAGAACTATGACTAACATTCCTCTTAACGTAACTAAATTCAGAGCCTAATATGTCCTTACCTTATGATTCAGAAGAATTCTACTACTCAAGAGCTACTCAACAAGCTTTTGATGGTGCTGTTACTAACTATAGACTTGAGCAGAAAGGTTTAATTACTGGAGAGTCTGATTTACTTGCCGCTAGAGAACTTAACCTTCTCTGGCAACGCTCACATCATGCTGTTAGAAATAATGGTTGGGCAAAGACAGCTAAAACTAAAAACCTAATCAACCTTAACGCTATCTCTGTAAAGTGGAAAGATGATAAAGGTAAAGTTAACAAAAAGATGCAAGCTCTCTGGGATACTTTTGCAGCTGACCCAAACCTAGATGGTTATGGTACTTTAGACAATACTCAAGAAGCTTGGAACGGAGCTATGTTTGAGTCTGGAGAAGCTCTATGCAGAATGTTGATTAAGAAAAGAGCTGGTCATCCTATTCCTTTAGTTCTTCAGAATATTGAGCCAGAGTACTTAGACCCTAACTTTACTAATGGGTTTCCTCAAACTACCCGTAATGGTATTAAGTTTGAGAATAGCAAACCAGTTATTTATTACTTTAGTAAAAGAACTCCTAACTTTAATCTGTTTAATTTGTATTCTATTGAAAAAGTTGAAGTACCTGCTGACGAAGTTCTACATCTATTTGTCCGAGATAGACCTGGACAGTGGAGAGGTATTCCAACCTTAGCTCCTATCCTTCTACCTTTATATGAACTGGATGACCTAACAGATGCTACAGTTGCTAAACAAAAAGCTGCCCAAGCTATTAGCTGGGTTGTTCGCAATACTAATCCTTCTGCCGCTGTTTCTGTCGGTTCTGCTCTTAACAGTATCGACCCAAACGATATTGATAAGTCTACAGGTCAGCGGAGAGTGGTTACACAAGCTTCTGGAGGAGGTGTCCAATATCTAAACAAAGGTGAAGATATTAACTTCTACCAAGGTACAGATATTGGAGCTAACTTACCCGAACTTATCAAAGCTGAACTACATAAAATTGCTCAAGCTTCTGGACTTACTTATGAAGTTCTAACTGGAGACCTTACAGGAATTAGTTTCTCAGCTCTACAGCAAGTAGCTATTGATATGAAGACTCGTGCAGAGTTCATGTATAAGTTTTATATTGTAAACTTAGGTTTGAAACCTCTTTGTAATCGTTTTCAAGAACTTGTAGCTATTTATAGTAACAAGAGTTTTGCTAACTTAACTCCTACATTCCAATATCCAAGAAAGTATGGCGTTAATGACTTGAAAGATGCTCAAGCTGACCTATTAGAAGTTCAGTCTGGTTTTGCTACTTGGGAAAGTAAACTTGAAGAAAGAAACTTGACTGTTGAGGAGATTGTTGAGGACAAAAAGATTCAGCAACAAAGTGGAGTTAGCTTTGAACCTATAGTTAAAGATACAGCACAAAGTAAGAACGTGAAAGCAAATCCTAATTCTGCTGGAATGTAAGTAAATAAATCAGATAACCCTTGACTTTCTCGCTCAAAGAGAGTATAAAGGGTTATCATTTCCAAGGTGGGTATATGAACAAACATCATAGACTTTTAACAAGATTAATTAATACTCCTCTGGCTATTAGCCAAGATAAGCTAGAAGTTATCTCTAGTAATGTGAGTTTAAAGTTATTAGCAGGACAAGCTCTCGATTCTGGAGTTGCTTATCCTACAGATAAGACTGTAACTACTGAAGGTAAGACTTCGGTAATTAACGTATTTGACAGTTTAGTTTCTAAAGGAGGAGCTGGAGAATCTGGCTTTACTTCTTATTCAAGTCTTAAAGGTCAAGTAGAAAATGCAGTAGCTAAAGGCGCAAGTAAGATTTTATTCTACATTGACAGCCCTGGCGGGGAAGTATCTGGTCTATTTGGACTTTCAAGCTATATAGCTTCTTTACCAGACACTTACGGTGTTGAAACAGTTGCATTTACTGACGGTTCTATGACCTCAGCTGCTTATGCAATCGGTTCAGCCGCTCAACAAGTATATGCTACGGAAAGTTCTACAGTAGGTTCTATTGGGGTTATCATGTCCCTAGTAGATGTTACTGAAGCAGACAAAGCTAATGGCTATAGTTATACTATCCTTAGAAGTAAAGAGGATAAAGCTATTTACAACCCACATGAACAAATATCTTCTGCTGTTGTCGATAAGTATTCAGAGATGTTAGCTGAACTTGATAGTCTTTTCAATGCAGAAGTGGCGAAGAACCGCCCACAATTAACCTTAGAGTCTATTGTCAACATGAAAGCTGATGCTTTCTTAGGGAATAAGGCACTAGAGTTAGGTCTTATAGATGGAATTGTTTCCTCTATGGACGAAGTTATAAACTTAAATCTAAATTCAACAACTAAACGAGGTGATGTTATGACACTAGAAGAGTTGAAAGCTCAACTTAGTGCTAAAGATACGGAGTTAGCTACACTGCAAGCTAGTGTTACTAACACTGTAGCAAAAGCTATTGCTGATGAACGTGCAAGATGTATTGACATCTTAGGCGCAGGTCAGACTTTGAAAATTACAGCTGAACAAGTTACTAAACGTATCTCAGCTGGTACAGCTAAAGAAGATGCAGTTGACATCTTTACTGCTATTGCTGATGCTATCGGCACTTCAACTGCTATTGACACAGCTGCTCCAGTAGAAGCTACTGTTTCTAAAAACTTAACAACCGATGCAACTGAAACTAAAGTAGAGATTGAAGGTTCTTCTTACTCTATCAAAGATATTGTTGCCGCTGCTCACGCTATCTCTAAAGGAGTTAAATAATGGCTGCCGAAACTTTTACATATACCCCTAAAAGACTTCTTGCTAGCTCAGACCCAGATGTAGTAGTTAAAACTGGTACTGTAGTTACTGGACAAAACCTAGCTCAATACACACTTCTTGAAAGTGATGCAGCTGGTAAATGGAAAGTACACGCTGGTGTTAACAAAGTAGCGGGTATCTTACTTTACGCTGTAGATGCTACTTCAGCTGACCAAGCTGCTCAAGCTTATATTGCAGGTGATTTCTTTGCTGACCAGTTAGTATTTCCTTCAGCAATCAACACTAACTTGTTAAAACAAAAACTTGTTGAAGGTAGTATGATTGCCTTAACATTCTTAGATACTGGTGAGGTATAATAATGGCTCGTTTTGCTACTCCTTATGAATTAAATGAGATTTACGGTACACTTACTGACCGTGAATACCCAACTCCTACCGAGTTACAATCTAACTTTGGTATCATGCAACCTTTTGAAACTGAAACTATTAACTTAGATAAAGTTTCTCCAGATTTGCGTATTGGTATCTTTGTAGCTCCAGATGCACAAGCTAAACCAACTGTTGCTCGTGGCTACCAAACTAAAGTATTCTATCCAGCTTATTGGAAAGATAAAACTACAGTTGACTTCAGAAACATTCGCGCAAGAAGAGTTGGTGAACAGATTTCTGTTCCTACTTCTAATGCTGGTCGTATTGCTTCTGCATTACAAGATAACATGATGTTAATGCAAGCTAAACGTGACCGTTTACTTGAGTGGATGGCATCACAAATCTTACTTTTTGGTTCTTATGTTGCTACTTCAGAAAGACATCCTTCTGTTCTTGTAGATTTAGAACCAAACATTGCAACTGACGCTGCAAGTTTAAATGGTGGTCGCGCTAACCGTGCAAACTTAACAGCTACTGCAGTTAACTTACCTACAGGTTCTACTTTACCAGTTATTACTGATAACGGTGGCGCAGGTAAACGTGCTTGGGGTTCTACAGGTGGTACTAAAACTGTATCTCCTATTGCTGACTTACAACAAATGTTAGACGCATCTTGGGAACCTATCTCTAAGATTTATATGTCTGACGATGCTTGGTTAGAAGTAACTAAAGACGCTAGTTTTGCAACTGTGATTTCAACTTTAATCACAACTACTTCTTCTTTCTTGGTTGAGTTGTTACCTAAACAACAATCTAAAGAAGGTTTAAAACTTCGTGGCACTATTGCTGGTATTCCTATCTGGACATACAATGCAGCATATCAAGGTACTGCGAGTGCATCTACTAGCTTAACTAAGTTTATTCCTAATGGTTGGGTAGTTATGGTTCCAGCTGCTAACTACGGTGTACAAGCTTATGGTGCTATTCAACATGGCGCAGCAGACTTCGTAGCAACTGAAATGTTCTGGAACTCTTGGGTAGAAGACGAGTTTGGTACTCCTTGGTTACAAGGTCAATCAGCTCCTTTATTCATGCACACCAAAATCAATTCAACTGTTAGTTGGAAAGTAATGTAAGGTAGAACAACTATGGCTTTCACCGCAACGATTACAGGATTAGATGAAATTGTTCAAGCTTTTGAACAAACTAACTTTGAGAAAGATGTAGCGAAAGCCATAGGTTCTGTTGCTAGAGAATTAAATTCAGTTCTAAGTACACAGGTTAAAGCAACTTATTCCATAGGGAATAGAAGTTTAAACTCTGTTCTTGTAGGAGGAACTGAATCTAATTTAAAAAGAGGTTTAGGTTTTATAGAGAATGGTCTGGTCTACCAGTCAAAACCAATATTATTAGCTGATTTTCCTAATAGTACTATTGGAACTGGCATTCTAAGTTCTTTTATAGCTCCAAATATATTTACACCAGATTTAGCTGGTAAAATTAAAAGAAAGAAACAAGTAGAAGCGGTTCTTGTATCTATTAAAAGAAATTCTAAAACTCTAATTAAAGGAGCTTTTAGAGGTAAAGTAAAAAACAAGTTGCAAGTTCTAAGAAGAAAGAACTTCTTTAGTGGCGGAGATACTTGGGACGAACTTCCTAGTAGAGCTAATTTAATTGGACAACGTAGTCCTTATACACCTATGTACGGTCCTAGTCTTTCAATGATGGCAGCTAAAGTTTACGACACAAACCCTTACTTACAAAAGTTTAAAGACGATTTCGGTACTAAAGTAGCTGATAAACTCTGGAGTTAAAATGGAAGACATACAAATGGTTCTTGAAAAAGCTGGAGTACTTTTAACTTTTACTCAATGTGAGATTTATGGAATTCCTGGATTTCAAACTGAATCTTTAGTTAACCTA
>Ga0208487_1000098_pt1 | contig 20326 bp, 30 predicted proteins | sample LakMenEpi21Sep12_FD_150723 | JGI IMG/M metagenome (GOLD analysis project Ga0208487, IMG submission 150723) | Freshwater microbial communities from Lake Mendota, WI - 21SEP2012 deep hole epilimnion (SPAdes) | ecosystem: Environmental > Aquatic > Freshwater > Lake > Epilimnion/Euphotic zone ...
GGTGAAAAAGAAGGTACAGAATATTATAATAAGTATACTAAAAATGAAATCATTCTTCAGTTAGGTAAGGGTAGTGGTAAGGATTTTACTTCTACAGTTGCTTGTTCTTATATTGTTTATAAGTTACTTTGTTTAAAAGATCCCGCTAAATATTTTGGTAAACCATCAGGAGATGCTATTGATTTAATTAACGTTGCTATTAACGCACAACAGGCTAAGAACGTTTTCTTTAAAGGTTTTAAAACTAAGATTGAAAAGTCTCCATGGTTTATAGGAAAGTTTTATGCAAAGGCAGATAGCGTAGAGTTTAATAAATCTATTACAGTTTATTCTGGACATTCAGAAAGAGAATCACATGAGGGTTTAAACCTTTTGCTTGCAGTGCTTGATGAGATTTCTGGTTTTGTTTCTGAAGTTGGCACAGGAAATGAACAAGGTAAGACTGCAGAAAATATTTATAAAGCATTTCGCGGCTCAGTAGATTCTCGTTTTCCAGATTTAGGGAAAGTTGTATTGTTATCTTTTCCAAGGTATGTAGGAGATTTTATATCTCAAAGATATGATGATGTTGTTTTAGAAAAAGATGTTATTGAAAAAAATCATAAGTTTATTTTAAATCCAGCATTACCAGAAGATGAAGTAGGAAACACATTTGAGATTTCGTGGGAAGAAGATGAAATTGTTTCATATAAGTATCCTGGAGTATTTGCATTAAAAAGACCAACATGGGAAGTTAACCCAACTAGAAAGATTGATGACTTTAAGTTAGCCTTCTATACAGATCTTGGGGATGCAATGATGCGTTTTGCATGCGTTCCAACCTATTCATCAGATGCGTTTTTCAAGCAGGCAGAAAAAGTTAGAGCCTGTATGACTGGTAGAAACCCTATAGATAATTTTAAAAGATTTGATGAAGCCTTTAAACCTGATCCAGATAAGACCTATTATGTTCACGCTGACTTGGCACAAAAGCATGACAAGTGTGCTGTAGCCATTGCTCACGTAGAAAAGTGGGTTAACGTTCAAGTAATCAAAGATTACGAACAGGTTGCTCCTATTGTTGTTGTGGATGCAGTGGTTTGGTGGGAACCTAAAGTAGAAGGTCCAGTAAACCTATCAGAAGTAAAGCAATGGATTCAAAACTTAAGAAGAACTGGTTTTAATATAGGTTTGGTAACATTTGATCGTTGGCAATCATTTGATATTCAAAATGAACTAAAGGCAGTTGGAATGAGAACGGATACTGTTTCAGTTGCTAAAAAGCATTATGAAGATATGGCAATGCTTATTTATGAAGAAAGATTAGTAATGCCTTCAATTGAATTATTGTTTGAAGAGTTAACTGAGTTAAAAATTATGAAGAATGATAGAGTTGATCATCCTCGTAAAAAGTCTAAAGACTTAGCGGACGCAGTTTGTGGTGCTGTATTTGGTTCAATTGCTAACACTCCAAAAGATATTGATTTAGAAGTTGAAGTTCATACTTTTGCAGATAGACCTAAATCAGATAGATCAAAAGAACTGTTTGTTAACAACAATGTGATTAGACCAGAACCACCAAAAGAAGCACTTGAATACCTAGATCAGTTTAAACTAATCTAATAAAATGTTATAATAGTACTATCTCACATTGGAGGTAGTTATTAAATTAATAACTTTAGGACTCTTCGCAGAGCATTCTTTGTCTTTATAGTATCCTGCATACTATTACTTTCTTGTATTCCATTAGTTAAATCAATTGCTAATCCTCCAACCTATTACCCATCTGGACCACAACAAAATGTTGATAAATCTGTAGTTGAATCTGGTGGATGGGCTCTGTGTTGGTCTGGAACTTATGGAGGTACTGATTTATTATCAAATATAACCACTGCTTGTGATCAAGACTATATTCTATATGCTGGTGGATTAACCAATAACTCAAACTTAATGCTTCTTGCTGCTGGTAAAAGAGAAATGGTATTTACCATTCAACCAAACATGTCTAATCAAACTCTATTAGAAAACGGTTCCTATTGGTATTTTAATACAGGCTATGGCTCTATGGGGTTTGCTCCAAATAGTACTATCCAACAAACTTCTGCAGATACTTATGCTGCATGGGGTGGAAATTTAGATGATGGCTCACTTCGTTTATCTTGGCATACTGGTCATTGTGGAGATGGACAGATTTGTGGTGGATGGAGAGTAGGAACTGTAGTTGGATTAAATAGTTCAAATGAATATACAAGATATATCTATGAGTCAACTGGTGGTGCTACACCAAGCCCTACCCCAACACCTACCGAAACACCTACAGAAACTCCAAGTCCTACACCAACACCTACAGAAACACCTACAGAAAGCCCTAGCCCTACTCCTACGCCTACAGAAACACCTAGTCCTGATCCAACTCCAAGTCCAACTCCTGATCCAGTTCAACCAGACCCAAACCCTCAGCCAACATTCGAACCAGAGCCAGTAGTGATAGAGGAACCAGAACCAATAGTGATAGAAGAGTTACAACCAGAACCTGTAATCGAACCTTCACTTGAACCAACTCCTATAGAAGAAATTATACCAGTAGAAGAAGAAATTAACAATGCTATTGATGAACTAATAGTTAATGAAGAAGAAATTTCAGATGAACAATTGCAAGACATTACAGACTTATTGTTGGATAACTATGAAGTTGATGAAGCAATGCCTATTACTGAATTATTAGAAGAGTTAAACGATGAGCAGGTGTTAGAACTTTTAGAACAGTTAGATGAGAATCAAATAATTGAATACCGTGAAGGTGTTGAGATAGAGGCAGGTGTTGCAGTTATTTTTGAACAACTGTCTGACCCTACAGCCTTAATAGGAGAGTTATTTTCAGACCCAAGTCAAACATTTGAAGCACTTGGACAATTGGGTGCTGATATGACAGAAGAAGAAAGAGAAGACTCAGAAGATGTAGTTATTGCATCAGTTATTGCTGTTCAAGCAGTAGGTGCAGCAATGGCAGCAATACCACCAACCTCAAGTGCACCAACTGGTAGTACATCTGGTCCATCAGGATCTGGTGGAAGTAGTGGTGGGGGAGACGCTGGCGGCGGTGGCGAAGGCAGCGACAGCAAAAAGAAAAAACTTAAGGTAAAGCGTAAGCCTAAACTTAAGAATCGTAGAAATACAAGGAGGATAAAATGATAAAAGCAATATTAAAACCTTTTAAATTTATCTTCAAAGCAGTTAAGTTCGTAGTTATGTTACCTATAAACCTAGTTAAGTTTATTCTGATCAAGGTTTGGGCGGTAGTTAATTATGTTCTTAATCTTGTTTGGAAGATCATAAAAGGTATATATAAAGCAGTAGTAGCGGTAGTCAAAGAAGGTATTGAATTTGTTACCTGGATTATCACAAGTATATACAATGCAATTAAATGGGTATTTGTTAGTACCTGGAAATTAATTGTATGGATGTTTCAAAAAGTATGGAAAGCAGTTAAGTTTGTATGGGCATGGCTAGTAGAAGCATTTGTAGAAACATTAAATCAATTGTGGACATTACTAGGTATGTTCGCAGCATGGCTAGTGCTTGAAGGATCTGCAAAGATCACTGTTGGTTATGCAATCATCATAGTTCTTGTTGTCTGGTTAGTGACAATAAGAGTTAGAGGGGAGGAATAACATGGCAAAAGAAACAAAATTAGATGACGAAAAGGCAATGGGAGCAATAAGCGGTATTAAAAATATTCTACTTAGAATAATCGCTGTATTTGCAGCCAATGGACTTGGGGTTATTGGTGCTGGTGCAATTATCGGTATCGATACTGTGAGTGCAATAATTCTTGCAGGAACTCTAGGAGTTGCCACAGTAGTTGAAAAACTAGCACGAGGATTTATCGATGATGGAAGACTAAGCATCGAAGAAATCAATAGTGCATTTAACTCAGTAGACAAGAAATCTAAGTAGGTATTTGACACCCTCCCTGGGTAATGGTATACTTGAAATAACCATATCTAGAGAGGGTTTCATTTGACCTGCATTGCAGTAGTTAGACAAGAAAATAAGATTTATATGGCTGGTGACAGAGGTGCATCAGATGAAAACAGCATGCTTACTTTAAAAGCACCTAAAGTTTGGAAGACTGGTCAATATCTAATAGGATATGCTGGCACCATGGATGGTGAAAGAATAAGGTTAAACTTTAAACCACCTGTACCAGAAGGTAACATAGATAAGTTTATGTATACAAAATTTTTAATATCACTAAGAGATTTCTATGACAAATGGTGGGTTGACGTTTCTAAAGACTCAGACTTTGGAATGATAATTTGTGTTAAAGGTAGAATGTTTGAACACAGTGCTTTAGATATGTCACTAACAGAATATGATTTAGATTATTTAGCAATGGGCTCAGCATCAGAGTTTGCATTAGGATCACTTTACTCTACTCAAAAACAAAAGAATGGAAGAAACAGAGTTATTCAAGCAGTAGGTGCTGCTATTAATTTTTCAACATCTTGCACTGGTCCTATTGACACGGTAAGCATCTAGGTCTATACTAGATATATGAATACAGAATTTGAGATTTGGCTGTTACAAGGCATTGACAAAGGCTGGATAACTGAGCCATTTTGTAGTACTCATGATGGTGGTTTTCAATACATGAGCGAAGAAGAGCAAGAAGAGTGGGACCAAGGCGGCGACCCATGTTGTTATGTAATTAGATTAATGGAGTTATCTTAATGAAAAAAATGTTTATTGTTTTATCTGTTTTATTTTCAGTACTAGCAGTTCCAGCAAATGCAGTTGAGAGTCCAACACCAGTTGTTGTTCCAACACCAGTTGTTACACCAACACCAGTTGTTACACCAACTCCAACACCAGCAGTTAATACTAAACCAATTATAATTATTGATAGTTACTTTGATACAAGAGTTGCTAACACAACTATTGTTTGTATTGCAACAGATAAGTGTGTAAATACACCAAAACCTTCAAAAAGAGTTTCTGATCCAGTAAATCATGGTATGGCTATGGTTGAAGTTGCTCGTAGAAATAATCCAGATGTTCCACTTATATTAGTTAGATCTGCAACAGTATCAAACAAAGGTGCAGTTGGAATATTAAATGGTAATGATTTTCTTGCAGCATTAAAATGGGTAGATGCTAATTCATCAAATGTATCTGCTGTGTCATTTTCTTACGGATTAAGTGGAAATATGAAAAAGCCAGGCGATTGTAAACTTTCTCCAACTGGATTAGTTAATGTTAAAATTGTTGATCCAGCAATTAGAGCAACAGTTGCCAGTTTAAAAAATAAAGGTATTCCAGTATTTGTTTCTACAGGTAATGATTCAAACAGAAAACCAGTAGCATATCCAGCATGTATCACTGATACAGTTTCTGTTTCTACATTTCCAGTAGGAAATCATGATCAAAATACAGATTATTTTGGAGTATTACCAACAGGTAAGTTTAATTATGGCTCAGTGCTGTTTGGTTTAATTCCTCAAACAACATCTTCTGCAAATGTTGCTGTTGCAACACAATGGCAAAAAGGTCTGATCGTTACTGATAAAATAGTAAAAGTTACAGAATAAGTAGATGGAGTTATAATAAAATGAAAAAAATAATTATTGCTTTGTCTTTAGTGTTATCTAGCATTTCAGTTCCAACTTCTGCCTTAACTCAAATTCCAACTGATGCTCGTGTGGGCGATAGATGTGAAAAAGATCCAAAGGTTCCTGCTGCTTGGAAGAAATATCAAGACTTCACCTGGAACTATCCAGCCTGTCCAATTCCTTATAGATATGTCAGTGGGAAATTAACTTCTAAAACTCCTAAAACTGCTCAAAGTGATAGAGCAGAATTACTTGGTGCTGATCAATGCATGATCGCTAATTATTGGGGTTCGCAAAGAGGAAAACAGGCACGAGGTGAAATTTTAGGTCCTAATTACACTTTGCAATTTGTTCCATTCCAAACACCTGACTACAAAGTTAAATCCAATCCTCAAAAAGACTACAAAGACTGGATTAAAGCAATGGAAGATGTGATGAATAAGCAAAGTGATCTTCCATTTAATTTCAAGATTATTGTGCCAGATAAATATTTCATGATTCCAAATACTTTAAAATCATATGATGTTGGAGATCATTGGCTCTCAACTGGATCTACTTCTGGCCAGAATACGCACCCTGATGAAGCAATTCCAAATTACTTGAGATTGGTTCAAGATGTTGTTGCGGTTGCAGATCCTGCTATCGATTTTTCTAAGTCAAACCATATGTGGGTTGTAGGGCCTCCTAACACCAAAAGAAAAGACTTAATGAATTTTAATCTTTTTGATTCCACTATCCAGACACAAGAAAAACTTGTGAGACGACTTTATGTAACAGATCATCCATACAATTTTGATGTTGGAAGTCGTGAACAAAATAAAAAGAAATATGGAAACTGGGTAGCAAATTACAAATTTAATGGCTCAGGGGCATTAGGTCAAATGCACGAATGGGGACATTCTTCTGGCACGTTTACTACTTTCAATCAGGTATTTGGCCAACCAAATGAATCAATGAAGTGGTCAATCATGTTTGAGAAAGATAGCGACTGGTTGGCATTACACAAATGGATTCTACAAATGATTAGTGAAGATCAAGTTAGATGTGCCCCGAAAGACAAAGTGACTACTCATTGGCTAAAACCATCAACGATTAAAGGTGGGTATGAGAAATTGTTAATGGTGCCTATATCTGGATCTGACTATTTAGCTGTGGAATCAATTAGACCTTATGGTTACAGTTACAAGATTCCAAAGTGTCAACAAGGAGCACTTGTTTACGTTGCTTCAAGATATGGTCAAGGCTGGAATGAAAAAACTATTCACGTTCCTTCCACTACGCCAAAGAAGAAATGTCCTGGACAAAGTATTTCTGAAAAGGGAGCACTTATAAAAGGCGACAGCGTTAGTTATGGTGGTGTCAAGATAACTGTTGTTGAAGCAGGAGACTTTGGAGATGTAATAAAAATAGAACCAGGTAATTAAAAACAATGGCGTGTAACTCAGTTGGCAGAGTGCGAAACTGTTAATTTCGAAGTCGTAGGATCGAGACCTACCACGCCAGCCAAAGGGAGTATAGCCAAGTAGGTTAAGGCACCGAACTCATAATTCGGCTATCACAGGTTCAAGTCCTGTTACTCCCACGCCTCGATAGCACAGTGGCAGTGCGTCCGCCTTGTAAGCGGAAGGTCCTCAGTTCAATCCTGAGTCGAGGCTCGCAACACTAACAGAATAGGAAAGCAATTGATAATTGAATTAGAACCATGGGAATATGAACACGCCTATATGGTAGGTATGCGAAGATATACAGAAAATTGGAATAAGGTAGATGCTTCATACTACAATAGATCTAGTATGGAAGAAGATAGAAACGCTCAACCAGCATCAGCAATTTGTGAACTAGCAGTTGCTAAATATACAAACCAGTATTGGCATGCCTCAGTTTGGGACGGTAGAAAGCATAAGAAGTATAAAGATATGCCAGACGTAGGAACAAACATAGAAGTAAGAAGAGTAAGAACACAGTCTGGTCCAGCAGTGCGTGAAAAAGATCTTAATCGTGGTTTAATTATTTGGGGTGCAGAACTATCAGACTCAGAATATAGAACAGTTAATTTGTTGGGTTGGATAGAGGCTGAAAAAGGATATGAAATTGGTATTGATAGAAGTGGGTACAAGGTTATACCAAAAGAATTATTAAATAAAGATTGGTCAGAAGAAGAGTGAGTAAAGAAATACTTGATCCACTAAGTTTAGATTTTAACATCTGGTATAAATCTAAATCTGAATCTTTCTTGTATATAAATGAAAGATCTAGGGTTACTTCAAGATGGCTTTCTTATCAAGAAGGAATTAAAGATCAGTATACTGACAGTATTATAAAACCAATAAATTTATATGCTAGTAAACTATATCCAAAACCTAAACTATTAAGTATTAAAGGTAGTGAAGTAACGCTGCAACAAACAAATCATGCTGAAATATTTTTACTTCAAAAGGAAGATGGTTTGTATAGTTTAGATAGACCATGGATTAGACAGTACTACTTATCAGATCAAGAGCCTCCTGAGTTGCCCAAAGATTGTTTTACTGATGTTTTTAGATTTTATATGCCATGGCTTATTGATGAAGAAATTAAGGCTTTTATAGAGCAGCCAGAGGATTCTCCTTTTGTTATATATCCAAAAGTTATGAATTTTAAAAAAATACCTAAAGGTACAACAATGATTGAGACTGACTTTGTATACTTTCATTTTAAAGATAAAGGCAACCATATGGTTGACAATGAATTTGGTAAAATACCAAGGTATGCCCCAATGTATAACCTTAGATTTCAAGCAAGTGATATAATGATAGAGAGAGTAAGGAAGATGTATGAATAAAGTTCAGTTTTATCCTTTTAACGATAAGACAGCAATGTTTGCACCACAACCAGAACCAGCATCAAAATTTATTCCAGAGTGGTATAGACAACAACCAGGTTTTATAGGTGATGAATATAAAGATTTTATTTCTAAAGGTGGTAGTAGCGGAACCATAAAAAGATGTATGCCAATTTTTGATTTAATGACTGCTGGATACATTATTAAGTTTCCTATGGACGTGTACGTAGATGCTACCAACCCAGAAAAAATAACATGGAGTGTTCCTAATGAACTTAAATTTGTTGGTAATGACATGGTTGCAACACACACAGCAGAACAAATATCTAATTATCCTGTTGACGATAACGTGTATCATAAACAAATTTTTAGAATTTTACCATTTTGGTCTATCATGACACCAAAAGGATATAGTACTATATTTACTCATCCATTTCATCAAGATGCAGTTCCATTTAAAGCGTTTGAAGCATTTGTTGATACAGATAGGTTTGCATCAGATGGACACTTTTCTATGTATATTAAAAAAGATTTTAAGGGTATTATAAAGCAGGGTACGCCATTGATCCAGGCCATACCAGTCAAAAGAGAATCATGGGAATCAGAGTGTGTGGCATACTCAATCGGTAAAGATGAGATAGAAAAACAAAGACTAATGGTTAGAAGTAGTTTTAGAAATTCTTATAAAGAAAAGTTTAGACAAAAAAAAGAATATAAGTAATGAACGAACCGCTAAAAATATCTTTTACACCAGGTGGTGGAACTAACTATGAAGGTTTGTACACACCTCCAGAGCCTGCAATTAAACATGTTCCAGAGTGGTACAAAAGTTTAGCCAGACATGAAGTGTGGAATGATGACAAGTTTTTAAATCCAGTTAATAACATTGGTGGAGATGGTGCTAGAGTTGCAACAAAAATGTGTATGCCTTTTCTTGATTCTTTAACTGCTGGATATTTTTATTTATTAGAACATGATCTATTGGTAGAGTTAGACAAAAATGGAAAACCAAAATTATCTTGGGATAGTGAAGTTATGATTGTTGACAAAAGACCAACAATTGATTTGCCAGTACCAGATAACTGTCATCCAATACATTATGGATGGAGAATGAACTGGTATTACGAAACACCTCCAGGCTATTCTGTTTTAATTACTCATCCTATGAATAGACATGATTTACCATTTTATACTATGTCTGGTATTGTTGAATCTGATATTTGGGGCTTACCAGTATTTACGGCTTTCTTTTTAAAGAAAGGTTTTCAAGGAATAATAAAAAAGGGAACTCCAATATTTCAAATCTTGCCATTTAAAAGAGATAACTGGGAATTAGAGGTAGATGCAAGTATAAAAAAAATAGATGATCATGAGTTTAAGGCAGAGAATAGAAGGTCAATGTTGTATGGGTATTATAAAAAAACAGCATGGCGTAAAAAAATATTTGGCATTAAGGGAAAAGAAAATCAAGATGAGCAAGACTGATCTTCCAAATCCAATTGATGTAGTAATATATTCATATAAAAATAAAATGTTAAAGGAAGTTGTAGAAAATTTATTAGAAAAGTCATCTAAAAAAAATGCAATATATTTACATATCTTTGATCAACATACCCTTACAAGGCAAGATTATTTTGATAAGATAGAGAATTGTGGTTATCAGCATATACTTTGGGATAGTATTCTTGGCCCATGTTTTTACAAAAATCAATTATTAGAACAGTCTAAGTTTACATATACTATGTTTATGTCTGATAATATATTTTTAAAAGATAATTGGGATGAAGAACTTATTAATGCTTTGCCAAACTCTGGGTCGATAATATCTATTAAAAATAAAAATAAATTAAAACAAGATGGAATATTTTATTTTAAAAAAGAAGAAGAGGTAGTGGATAAGTTTACTAGTAGTAAGTTTGTTGGCAGAGATCTTATATTTGGACATACCGAAACGTTACGCAACATTGGATACCCCTCATATTTAAAATACTATGGAGAGGAAGAAGTCCTGTCTTTAATGTATCACGCTAATAATATAAAAGTATTCTGTTGTCCAGATAATTTTTATAAAAAGGAAGGGCTGAATAACCTTGAAACGCTTTATACAGTTTTTTCTAAATATCACAATTACAATCAAATGATTAAGTTAATTAAAAATGAAAAAAATGATTATATAGATATAGGTCTTCCCCTCATGTCTCCTATTTCAGATTTTTATAACATCAATGGCTTGGATATAGAAAAAACACACCCCCTGCCCTTTGAAATTAACGATGTTTTTTATAACCCAACAGATTCAGAGTTTGACGGTATAGACTCTAAAAGATTTATGACCAAAATAAATTATATTGATTAATGATATAATAGAGAAAAGACAGGAACAGTATGCATAGAATCGCGGTAGTGGATAATTTCATAACCAAGGAAGACGCAGATACCCTAATAAGGGAACAACACAACCCATCAGAAGTTAATCCGTATCCAGAATACTATAGTAAAAGATATGGTGGCACATCATTACCATACAATAAAACGGTCATGGATATTATGATTAAGTATGGCAATAAGTCTAACGAAATACACAGATCCTATAATGGGTTCCTTAATCCAATATATGTGTTTAAAGGTTTTGGATCACATTGGACAAAAGGTACAAGAGGTGGACTACACTTAGATGCACAAGGACCAGAACCATTTATAGAATTTAGTACAATAATTTATTTAAATGAAACTCCAGAATACCAGGGTGGTAAAATATTTTTTCCTAATCAAGATTTTGTATACCAGCCTAAAAAATATTCTGCAGTATTCTTTCCAAGTTCTGGTACAGAATATATTCACGGTATTACTGAAGTAACTGAAGGTCATAGATACACTGCACTATATATGCACACATCACTTCCAGAACATGCAGATCCAGATTTCTTGGGGGAAGATAAGAATCCAACTTGGCAAGCCGTACAGTATCCATTAGAAAGAGAGGCTGCAGAGCGTGACTTCAATAGATCATGAAGTATTAGATTTAGGTTTGGTATATTATAAAAATATTGTAAAAAATACTGATCAGATTATAAGAAACATAGAAGACTTAGAAGAAAGGTTTTTAAATAGTTCCCCAGATATTAAACAAAGAACAGTTGTTCAACCGTGGTCTCCTTGGATTAATGATAGTGCTGGAACAAACGAAATATTTTGTTGGCAAAAATTTATTCCAACTATGGAACAGATATCAGAAGATGATGCTTTTAAAGATGAACAAAGAAACATATCTTCTAGAATACATGGATCAATTGATGAAGCACTATTGCACTATTCAACAAAGTTATATCCATTTGCACAAAAAAATGTTAAAGCAAAAGAACACGCAACTAGTTTATTAAGATATGATAAGTCTGGATATCTACCACCACATCAAGACCAGGGGGTGAGTACCAGAGTTTTATCTGTATTGTTATACCTTAATGATGATTACGTTGGCGGAGAGATAACCTTTAAACAATCAAATGTAACCATTAAGCCATCAGCAGGTAGCATTGTGTTTTTTCCATCCAACTTTTTATATGTTCACGAAGTTGATTCTGTTTTAAAAGGACCAAGATATGCATTACCAACTTGGTTTCATAATGTGCCATCTCACATGATTAGAAACTCTACTGGTCAAGAATGAAACAAATAATATATAAAATTAAGTTTTATTTTTGGTTAAGAAAAAATAAAAAACATTTTAAAAAAAGAGATTTTATATATTAATATGAATTATAAAGATATCATGGATAATGATAAAACAACAAGACCTCAACATTTTAAATACTTGTTACACAAGAATAAAGATATAATTGGACCATTTCTTGATTCGAATTTAAATAAAAAAGATCATAATAATTATATTTCAGACAAACTAAAAACAGTAGATCCTAGAAAAACAAACATACTGTTTGCTGGATGCTCAATTACTGTTGGGTGTGGTGTAAATGATATTAAAAAAAGTTGGTCATACAAACTTTATAATAAAATGAACAAGGATAATGAATGTTCTGGTTATTTTAATATTGGCTGTTCTGGATTCTCTTCAATAGAAATAATGATAAACGTGTTAAAGTATATTGCTAAATATGGTTGTCCAGATTTTATTTTTATTCTTTTTCCAAATTGGGGAAGGGATTGGCATAAGTTCAATACTAGTCACAAATCAATGGACGATATTAAAAATGGAGAAATATTAGATATTTTTGTTTTTAATCTGTATAGTATTTTGGAAGATATCTGTAAAACTAATAATGCTAAAATTTTTTCTACTAGTTGGTCTGATCCAATTCCTGGAATAACTGATTTTATAAATGTTGATCTACAAAAGTTTGAAACATATATGAATAAAACAATGAAAGAATCATTTGATAGTTATTATGATGTAGATAAAGAACGATTTTCAAAAAATGTATTTTGGTTTATACAAAATAAAGAAAAAAACATGACAATCATAGGAAATGACGGTACCCATCCAAGCGAAGCAGTTCATTATGCTTGGTTTAAAGAGGCTGAGTTTCAGTTACAGGAGGCTATAAATGTTGATAATGGGAATTAATGAAACAACACATGATGCTTCTATATCTTTAATTAAAGATGATAAGGTGTTATTTTCTGGACACGCAGAAAGATATAGCAAAGTTAAAAATGATTGGTTTACCAACAAGGGTTTAATAGATAATGCATTGGAGTATGGGATTCCAGATCAAATAGCCTACTATGAAAATCCATTTTTAAAAAAACTAAGAGTTAAAACTTGTGGTGGTTTTGGTGGCGGTAAGCCTTGGTTTGAACATACTTATCTTAATGCAATACCAAGAACTAATTTTAAACATCACTACTCGCATGCAGCAGCAGGGTACTATACTAGCAAGTTTGACGATGCAGTGATAGTAGTACTTGATTCAATTGGAGAATTTAATACCTCTACCATTTGGGCTGGAGAAGGAAATGATATTAAGTTAATGTACAAAGATAATTATCCCTTTAGTTTTGGTTTATTTTATTCTGCGTTTACTCAACTTATTGGTCTGATACCAAACCAAGAAGAGTACATAATGATGGGCATGGCTGCCTATGGAGATAAACAAAAATATCTTAAAAAGGTTTTAGAATACTTTCCATCAATTGGATATCAAAAATATAATTTTCATAAAGGAATTTTTGATTGGGGATCAGAAATAACTGAGCAAGATAGGTTTGATATTGCCGCAGCAGTACAAGAAGTTTATCAAATAAAGTTAATAGATTTTATGTATATGGCAAAAAGATTAACTAAGAAAAATAAATTAGTTTTTATGGGTGGGTGTGCTCTTAATTGTTCTGCTAATACATTGTTGTGGAATATATTTGATGATATATGGATTATGCCAAACCCTGGAGATGCTGGAAGTTCTTTGGGTGCTGCGGCAGCCTTGTATGGAAAGCATGTTGACTTTAAGACACCGTTTCTTGGTTATGATTTAGGAGATAAATATCCAGTAGATTCAGCATTAAATGAAATAGTGAATGGTGGAATTGCGGCGATAGCAAGTGGAAGAGCAGAATATGGACCAAGAGCATTAGGTAATAGAAGTATATTGGCAGACCCTAGAGATCCAAACATTAAAGATAAGGTTAATAATATTAAAAAGCGTGAACTCTTTAGACCCTTTGCACCAGTTGTGATGGAAGAGCATGCAAGTAAATGGTTTGATATGAATTTTACAAGTCCTTATATGCAGTATGCAGTTAAGTGTTTAAAGCCAGATTTGATACCGTCCGTTGTTCATAAAGATGGTACCTCTAGGGTTCAGACTGTAAATAAAGATCAGCATCCTGGACTATACGACCTGTTATCCAGATGGTACAAAATATCAAAGGTACCAGTTTTGCTTAATACCAGTTTAAATATTAAGGGTCAACCATTGCTTAATGACGAGAGTGATATAATTAATTGGGAACAAACATACGGAGCAAGGATAATAAGATGAATAAAAAAATATTTGTATCTATACCAGCATGGGAAGATGTGCATTTGGTAGATACTATGAATCATATTTTAGACACTGCATACTACCCTGAAAATATTGTATTTGGACTTGGTTTAAACTATAAAGAAGAGCCAGATCTATCAATGTTTAACAATGTAAGGATAGTTAGAGATCAAGACATAGCAGATGGAAAGCCAGGCATAGTAGGCATTAGAGAGGCTATAAGGGGTCTAATAGAGGATGAGCAGTACTTTTTAGGTATAGATGCCCACGCAGATTTTGAACTTAACTGGGATACTACTCTAATGGATGACATAGAAGAGTTAACAAAAAATAATGAAAAAAGAATTATATCTAGACAGGCTACAGCCAAAGTTCAAGGTAAACGTAATTGGAAAACAAGGTGGGTTGTAGATGGAACTTTTAATGAATTAGATTTACATGGAGAGGTAGTTGAGTTTGACGTAGCACTAGATAAAGATAAGGTTAATGATAAATATTTTAAAAATTATTATATTTCTTGTAATTTTATTTTTGCAAAATGTTCTGACATTAAAGCAATAGAATTTCCTTCATATCACAGATTTCCTTTTGAAGAACCAGAGCAATCTATAGCAGTATATTGTCAAGACTATGATGTGGTTGCACCATATGCTGATGCTATCGTTCATTATGCTGGTAACGATATTAAGTATTCATTTCCATATGATGAAAGATGGTGGAAGTTTGTTGGTACTGATCGCAACAATCCAAACCATTGGACTAGGATATGGGTTCTTGATGATGACGATATGACAAAAGAAGTTAAAAAAATAATGATACTTGGTAGAAACAAATATTTTACCTTTTTGGAATATACAAGAAGCATTATAGATTTTTATGAAGAGATAGATATGATAGAAAGTTATTGGGAAATAAGAAAAAGTATAATAGGTAATTAGCATTTTTTTGTGATATAATATATTAAGGAGATATATGACACAAGATTCAAAGAAAAAAAGTTTATATAAGACAGTTAGTTGGCCTATTGTTCACATAGGTTTTGTTGGTACGTTAGTATATTTTTTTGAAAAGGCAATTACTGGTGAAGCACACTGGGAATATGCTGGATCTTTTGCAATAATCTATACAGCATGTGAAATGCTTGGATTTTTCTTACATGAAAGAGCCTGGTCAAGGTTTGGTAAAAAGGTGGCCTAATGCCCATCTATGAATATATATGTAAAAAATGTCAAACAGAATACGTAAAAGTTCGCTCAATTAGGGAAAACGATCCAGGGTATGATTGTGAAAAATGCAACATATCCCTGGTTCGAAAATATGATTCAGTCGCTAGTGTTTTTAACGGTGATGGTTTTTACTCAACAGATAAAAGAAAAAAATAACATACTAGACAAAGTTCAAGGTATGTGCTAAAATTGGTATAACTACTAAACAAAGGTATAATTATGTTAATGACTAAAACAACTCCAGACGTAAACGAATATCTATTGACATTAAACGATAGATGTGATAGGTGTAATGCACAGGCCTATGTAAAGGCTGTGGGCTTAGATGGAGATCTATTGTTTTGTGCACATCATTATAATAAGATTGTTGATAATGCTGTGGGTTATGATAAAATTATGAAGTTTGCTATTAATATTGTAGACGAAAGAGATAGATTGATTGAGAATAAGTTGAAAGGAAAGGACTAAAAAATGCGTACCGTTCAGTTTTTTGGGTTAGATCCAGAAATTAGAAATAAACTTGCAAAAGATTTTTCAGATAAAATGGGTGGATATTTTTGTACAGACAGGGAGTTGCCTACAGCAAGCACAGAATCCCCATATGCTAGATGGCTACGAACAATTGGTACCGTGGCATCAAGAAACAACGTAGACCTGTATGTTCCAAGTGGATATTTTCCAACAAAAGAGGCAAGAGAACAGTTTAAAGATTCTCCATATGCGTACGATACGTTCACTGTTTGGGTAAACACAATTGATGAACAAGATGCAGTCGTTCCAATTCCTCCTCAAGGTGCTCCATCTGATTTTAAATGGGAAGCACCATCAGAAGATGAATATGATCTTATGATAACTAAGTCCATTGGCTCTATTGATAGCATGCTTGTTGAGGTTGTATTACAATACGACAGGTACTTTAGTTAAAATGATAATTCAATTTATAGGACTACCTGGATCTGGAGCAACTGAGATTGCAGATGCTGTAAGAGATAGAATAAATGGTCTACATTTAGACAAAGAAATATTTACTGATTTTTTTTCAGGTTCTAATGAGTTAGTGTACTATCAAAAACTAGGAACATTGGCAAGAATTTTAGAATCTAAACAAGATAAGCCAGTTATAGTTGATGCCGTTTTTAACATAGAGCAGTACAGAAAAATATTTGGAAAAGCAGATATAGTGGTTTGGGTAGATACAAAAGAAAACACATCTGCCAGAGCATGGGAAGATCCAGAGTTTTTTCATCATAAGATAGTTAATACTGGCGATGAGCACGAAGATGCTCTGCCAACGCGAGCCATAAATGTTATAAGAAAGTTTAGGCTTTTTGATTGGAAAAAAGAAACTACTTTAATGACAGATACTTATCAATCATGGAATGAAAAAAATTTAAAACAGTATGTTGATACTTTGCACACAAACCCTCAAGTAGTTATTGGCGTTAAGCATGTTTCTGGAATGACTGAAAACGATCCGTTACATTTTGAACAAGTAAGTGAGTTAATTAAAAATAGTATTCCAGATGCTAAAATAATTAAATTACCAAACATTACTAACATAGTTTATACCAATAAAAGTAGTTTTGAAGTAGAGAAAATGGGAGACATGTATGATTAATAAAAAAACAGCACTCACTATGGTTTGTGCAGCAGTTTTATCTTTAAACACTATCTCAGCAAATGCTGTAGATACTAAGTACAAAGATGCCTTAACAGCATTAAACACTCTAAAGGTTGCTGATGAAGTTCGTACAGGATATAAGAGAGAACAGTTTAAACATTGGGTTGGAGTAGGCAAAGGTTGTGATTCTAGAAAAGCAGTTATTATTTCAGAAGCAATTATAAAACCAACTGTTGATAAAAAATGTGCAATTACAGGCGGTAAGTGGTTAAGCATCTACGATAATACTACTGTAACTGAAGCAGGAAAACTTGATGTAGATCATATGGTTCCCTTGGCTGAGTCATGGGATTCTGGTGCAAGTAAATGGGATGCAAAAAAACGTGAGATGTATGCAAATGATCAAACTGATTTAAGACATTTAATTGCAGTGACTGGAGCATCTAATAGATCAAAATCAGATAGAGATCCAGCAGATTGGTTACCAACAAACAAAGCATATGTTTGTGAGTATTTAACTAATTGGGTATCAATTAAAGTTAGATGGTCATTGTCTGTTGATAAAAAAGAAAAAGATGCAATTACAGCAGGATTAAAACCTTGTAAAAAAACTGCATTTTCCATAACACCAATAAAATAGAAAGTTAATAATGAGTGATGACAAAGACGTTATAGCAAATCTTATTTTGCTTGGTGCACTTGAGGTTGCTGGTATTGATATAGACACTGGTGAACCATTGTATAATTTTACTTCAAAACTACAGGATGTTAGTCCAGATCTTCATAATGAAATGTCTACATATTTTAGTAGAGAGACGATGGCATTGTGGCAACATGGTTTTATAGCAATGGATATAACTCAAAAAGATCCAGAGATAAAATTGCTGCCAAAAGCATTTAATAAAAAAGAAGTAGAAAAATTAGAAGAAAATAACAAGTATAGTCTAAAAGAAATAATAAGAATTGTAATGAAAGATCAGGCGTAATAGATGGATTTTTTACTTGGTACTGTAACAACAACGCTTATATTATTTATTTTTCTTGTATTTTTAATAAATAAAAGAAATAAACGTGAGCCATTTTTTTTAATAAGGTATAGTCAAAGCCACATACACCGTATCCTGTCCCCCCTATTGCCGCAGGTAGATCAAATAAGTAAGATTAACAATAAAGACAATCAATCAAGTAAGCACCTAAAAAATACTAACGTTAGGGTGCTCATTGTAGAAGGCAAAGCCTATTGGACTAAAAATAATGTGTTCTATGTGTCAAATATTGTTGATGGAGATATAGATAAAAACAATGCACAGGTAGTTGACACAATGGGTATGAATAAGGTAGAATTAGATAAGATGCTTTTTATCATAGATCAACTTAGAAAGGGTGAATAGGCATGATAGTTGCAGTTCAAGGCAGCAAAACTTTTGAAGACTATAGTGTATTCATCAGGGCTATGGGTGTGGCACTAGCATCTTTACCAGAAAATGATGATAAGTTTCACATCTACTCAGCAGGTCCAGCCAAAGTTAATTCTATGGTTTCAGAGTTTTCAAATTTATCTGAAAGAGGATTAAGAGCAAGGGGTAAAAAAATTAAATTCTTTAAGGTTGCCCCAACATGGCTAAAAGAAAATTTTGATTCAATTGGTTACTTTGCTTATTTAAGTACACCACAGGATCAACCTTCTGCATTAGTTGCAGAAGCAGAACTTCACAACGTTGAAGTTGGAATATTCCGCTACTAGAGAAAGAAAACAATGTTACAACACAAGCACATATTAATTAATGCCAAAGTAAAGAATCCATTAAAGACTCCAGAAGATGGCGTTGGGTTTTTAACAAGATTAGTTTATGCAATACAAATGAAAATTATTAAAGGACCGTTTGCTTCTTATGTTGAAGCAGAAGGAAATCGTGGCTTAACAGCAATAGTAATGATTGAAACATCTCATATCGCATTTCATATTTGGGATGAAAAAGATCCTGCAATGTTACAATTTGATTTATACACATGTGGAGAATTAGATAAAGATATTATTCTTGAACACATAAATAGAGAAATGCAAATAGAATCAATGGACTGGGTTTTGTTTGACAGAGAAGATGGGTTTAAGGCAATTGATAGTGGTGCAAAATGATAATTGATAAACTAGAAACTATGGAATCAATTGTTGCAAATAATAAAAAACTATCTTGGGATGGTTGGGATGTAATAGAACTGACGCAATCAGATAAAGGACGTCTATCTACTACTGGTGCTTTTGTAAATGGAGCATGGTATATTAAAAAAATATTTTCACCATCAAGAGATGGTTGGAATATGCCAACTAAATATGTAGGTTAATATGAAAAAACATGAATGGAAAGATAAGGCATCGTGTTATAAATATGATACTAATATTTTTTTTGAAAAATATGAAAATGATTTAATGCTTAGGCCAGCCATAGACAAACTATGCTTAGAGTGTCCTGTCATGAAAGAATGTTTTTCTGTTGGTATTACTCAAAAAGAATGGGGAGTTTGGGGCGGTATTTATCTTGAGCAAGGAGAAATATCTAGAGAGTTTAATAAACACAAAACAAAACCAATCTGGGCAAACATTTGGCAAACACTTACTATGGGATCAGGTAAGACATGATTTTAAACAAAGAAGAGTTTTTTGAATTTATAAATAAAGAAAATCTTTTTATTTATAATAACTCAACTTATAAAAACTACAATTTAGGAAATAAAGTTGAAATTGATAAACAAATTTCTGAAAATTGTGATGTGCACTATTTTAAAGAAGACACTGTCGCATATTTTAAAATGTCTAATTCTTTTTATCATTTTTATATTGACGAAGTTGCATTTATATTTAATTTATTTAAAAAAGATCCAACATGTTTATTTTTAATAGAGGTAGATCAAGATCAGTATGAGTCAGGTCATTTAGGACAGCCTTACCTTAGAGATTTTTTTAATATTTTAAAAGATTTTAAATAAATAAAATTGCAATAAAAATGCCGACCACGTAGTCGGGCGTGTCGTTTGTGATTAAGTTCACACTATTTTTTATCCCAAATGCT
>Ga0208487_1000100_pt1 | contig 20221 bp, 15 predicted proteins | sample LakMenEpi21Sep12_FD_150723 | JGI IMG/M metagenome (GOLD analysis project Ga0208487, IMG submission 150723) | Freshwater microbial communities from Lake Mendota, WI - 21SEP2012 deep hole epilimnion (SPAdes) | ecosystem: Environmental > Aquatic > Freshwater > Lake > Epilimnion/Euphotic zone ...
GAAATTCACGAATGGGTCGCTTTGAAAACCGGTGGAACCCCATCGCCCCAAATCCTACAGAACAGCACTATCCCCCCCAAGTCGGCTAGCTCGATCGAATCGCTCAGCGCCATGGCGAAAGAATACGAAGCGCTCAAGGGAAGATTTCTAGAGAGCAAAGCCCTGCTTGAGTCGAGCAAAGCAGCCCATTTGATCAGTGCTCCGATGCTGGGACTCCTCGGTGTCTTGGCCGGGGGACTTGCCTTTGCTGTGGCCTACTGGCTCAAATCCAATCCAGTGATCTTGGCCGTGGCAGGATTGCTCAGCGCGATTCTTTTTCCCGTCCTACTTTACATGGCGGCCCTCCCCTGGGTTGGGCGCTCGATCCGCTCGACGGTTCAAGCAATTTTCGAAGAGGAACGCGATCTCGAGGGTCTGCTGCAACGCGGTCGCGCGATTGCTGAAGCAACCCTCAAGAGGGATTTGACCCGAATCGAGGAGGCCCACCGAAAGAACTTGGCCGAGACCCAAGACCGCCACCATGAACTGATGGCACAGGTGGAATCCGACTACCAAACCACCAAAGCAGCAACCCTCGAATCGACCGCTCAAGACAAACGAAGGTTCAGCCAAGAGCGGATCGCGGAATTGGATCGCTTGAATCGGTCTTTCCCATCCCTACGCGGAACGCTCGAAAGCAAACAGGCGCAAACAAACCGAGATTTTCAGAGGGATTCGCAATCTTCCCTCGATAAACTCCGGTCAACCTTTCAAGCGTCCCAACAGTCGCTAACCAAACGTTGGAACGAGGGGATCGAACAAGTCCAAGACTACCTCAAAACGACCAACAGGGAACTTGAACAACGTTTTCCAACTTGGAACAGCCCAGTATTCACGAACGAGAACTGGCAACGCGACGAGGCATCGCTGGCTATCCCGCTGGGCAAATTCCAACCTTATCAAAGCCTCCTACCGGACCATCCAGCCCATAGCCGAGCCAACGAATGGAATCAGCTTCGAAATCTGGCAGATAAGCTCGAAGCGATCGGGCCAATGCCTTTGACCTACGACCTGATCGGCAACGGCGGACTGATCCTCCGAACCGAGGATCCTGAGTGCCGTGAGCAAGCCCATCTGGTCATGCGAAACGTGCTGCTGCGCGCCATCACGGCGATCCCGGCCGGGAGCTTGCAAGTCACCGTCATCGACCCCGAGGGACTAGGGAAAAAATATAGCTGGTTGATGCACTTGGCCGATGTCGATCCGGAACTGGTAAACCACCGTGTGTGGACCCAGCCGATCCACATCGCCAACCAATTGGCCCTGATCACTCGACACATCGAGGATGTCATTCAGCAGAGTCTGCGAAACGAATTCCGAAATCTCTACGAATACAACCAGAAAGCTGGCCCCATGGCGATCCCCTACAGGATCATCGTTTGGTCGGGTTTTCCATTCGGATTGGATGACTCCTCATGGCAGTCGCTCTGTTCGATCCTATCCTCTGGAAGCCGATGCGGCGTAGGAATACTGATCGATTGGCCAAGCTCAATCCAGTGTCCGACGTTTGCTGACCCAGATAAATTGACGGAATTCGCTCTCCTTGGAAAAATCACTCGATCCAGTCCGAGCGGTTATTCCATGCGAATCAATGTCCCTGAACTCAGCGATTTTCCCATCGAACTCGAACCACCACCGGACGAGTCCACCGTCGCTTCCATTATGCAAAAGCACGTCGTGGCAGCCTCGAGCATCGGAAAACGGATCGTTCCCTTCTCAACGATCGCCTCGGATGCGAGCCAACTGCAAAAACGATGCTCAGCCGAAGGCCTCGAGATCCCTATCGGCATTTCCGACTCCGGACGGGTCGAGTCCTTGGTGCTTGGAGAAGGTACCTCGCAACACGTTTTGATCGCTGGGAAAACCGGTTCGGGTAAGTCCTCTTTGCTTCATACCATGATCAGCAGTGCTGCCCTGGAATATTCGCCGGAAGAACTCCGACTGGTTCTTTTAGACTTCAAAAAAGGTGTTGAATTCCAAGTCTATGCCGAGCTGCAATTGTCGCATACCGACATCATCGGCATCGAAAGCCGACGCGAATTCGGACTCAGTACCCTCGAGTATATCGACCGAATCCTCAGCGCACGTGGTGAGGCTTTTCGACAATGGGGTGTGCAGGATCTCCCTAGCCTCAAACGCAAGCATCCTCAGGTGCAATTGCCTCGTATCCTTATCGTGATCGACGAATTCCAAGAACTCTTCGTCGAAGACGACAAGATATCCCAACAAGCTTCCATGCTGATGGATCGTATCGTTCGCCAAGGTAGATCCTTCGGTATCCACCTAGTACTCGCATCCCAAACACTCGGTGGTGCCTACTCCTTGCCGAGAACCACGCTTGCTCAAATGGCAGTCCGTATCGCCTTGCAATGCGATAGCGCCGATGCGATGCTGATTCTCAACGAAGACAATACGGCAGCAGAGCGTTTGAGACACTCCGGACAAGGGATCTACAATGACGCGGGTGGACGGCTCGAGGCCAATCAAAACTTCCAAGTCGCCTACCTTTCGAAACAGGAACAACTCGAGAGGCTTGGCAAGCTCCCTGCAGTGGCTCCTCCTCATTCGCCTACCACCAACTCGATCGGAAGACGCGTGGTATTCGAAGGACACAAACTGGCCGTCTGGGATCCCCAGTCGATTCGCAGCGCCCTTGGTGCGATGCCAACTTCAACCACCAGTCGCTGGACGCTCGGCGATAGCGTCTCGATCGAACCGGCCGTAATTCGAACCCTCGAACAGGCTCCCGGTCGAAATGCTATGATCGTTACGAGCCATGACGATCTTGTCGCGTCGCTTGTCGCAAGTTGGATCAAATCCAACGACCCAGCCGCCCCGCTGGTCCTTGAACCGATCGCGGCAAATAGGAACCTTCCAAAAAACACATTTTGGATTCTCGACGGTAGCCGTAGCGAGGACCTCGCAGTCCGGAAACTCCTCGCCGGTCTCGACGGAAATCCTGCGTGCCAAGTCCACGCGAATCGGGACATCGAAGAAGTGTTCAAAAAACTCGAAATCGAATACCAACAACGCACCGCCGATCCACTTCATCGGCACGGTTCACTTGTCGTTTTCTTGCTGAACTTAGCTAAGTTTCGAGAGCTAAGACGCGAGGAAGACTATTCGTTCGGCGGTGATCCAGAGGGAAACAGCAGGCCCGATGCGGTGCTCTCCAAACTCCTATCCGACGGACCTAGCGTGGGAATCCACCTGTGTATCTGGTCGGATTCAGCCGCCACGCTCTCGCGTTGGCTCTCGCGCGGTTCGATCCGAGACATCGAAATCCGCGTCCTAGGGCAAATGTCGGCCAACGATTCAAACCAGTTGATCGACAGCAATCAAGCCAACCGTCTGGATCGAAACGTCATGCTCGTTCACGATGATGCCGACGGCAAAGCAACCAAATTTCGACCGTTCACACTCGATAGCCTCATAGGAAAATAGCTATCGCAGTAACTCGGTTGACATACGAGGCCTATTGCCACTACTTGTGGAAATTGTAGTCGGCGTTGGCGAAATCAAAATCCTTGTCGGTCAGCCCTACGTTGATTTTGACATTCTGGTAGGTGTACTCTTCGATGACCTCAGGTTCGCTGTCTTGCGACGTTGGCCAGTTGAAGGCTGCATACCGCACCGGAATCTTCCACTCGTTGTCCATAAAAATTTGAGCCTTATGGAACTCATAATGCGGCTTCTTTTCCGCATGGGTCACTTCGAGAATCGAGCACTCACGCCCACCGACCTTCGCACCACCCTCAAGCTTCACGCTGCAAGGTCCATGCTGGCGATCTCGCTCCCCTTTTTCGATTAGCTTGACCAAAAGATTCTCTAAACCAATATCCGTTAGCGGATACTTCTGACCAGCCATCGCAAGGTACCCGTCTGGTTCAAGACGGTGAGTTCCAAGAACCCGCTTCATGCCTCCCTCGTGCGCGATGAGCTTTCCATCATTCGCATTCTCGACAAAGATCACCTCGCGGCCCTTGACGGCCGCAGGCTTGAGGAACGCGAGGTAGACCGAAAAAGGAACAACGATCTTATCCCCCTCGGTCTTGCGATTCCGAACCTTGATGAACATGAACTCATTGTCGCCAAGATCGTCGGCAATCCGCTCCCTCTTGATCAATACCGCTGTGTAATCATTCACTTGAGTTTGCATCAGCGATAGGCTTTGACGAGCCAGTTCCAATGCAGGATCCAAAGGATGAGGGGCAGAAGTGGTCGTATTCGCTGGAACCTTGATCGGCTGGTTCTTCGAAACCCGTGCAACGGGTTCTGAAGTCGTCGCCGTCTGTGCCAAAAGCCACCCAGGGCTGGCTAAAAATGCGGCGCCAATAACCGTTGACTTCCAGATGTTGACTTTAGGCAAACTCATTAAAATCGTACTCCCTCACGTCCAGTCGGTGTTGAAATCCACCGTTTAATGCTCGTTGATTGGATCGTTACGCATCCTCTCTAGTCATCGTACTGCGCGGAGTCAAAGCGTCAGAAAAAGGGATCAAGTCGGTATAACCCGAATACTTGACCTGCTTGATACTCAACCCGCTTGGCGAAAACCGTAGCGACTCCCCGCCTCCCGATCCGTTACCTCAGCCGTCTCTGAACCCATTTTTGAAGCGTTAAGCGACTCCCCGAGCATTCGAATCGCCGAAGCAAAATCGATGCTAGCTTTCCTGGGGTCGGATTGCTTGGCCGCAGTGGGTGCTTGATGCAAGCATTCCCAATCCAAACGAGAAATCGAGTCGATTGGGCCCTCGAGAAAAACACGGTTGCAAGGCTTCCTAAACGCGGTGGCAATCTTCGATAGTGTGTCCAAAAGGGGGACTGCTTGATCGGATAAGGCCTGTCCAGAAAGCAGCAGTAGTGAATTTGCAGCACCGACCCAACCGCAGAGATCCGTCGAGTTGTCGACGTTAACTTGCTCATCGACGATCCCGCTCATCGAATCATCTTTCAGAGGGCCATCGACAATCGAAAGAAGCACAAAAACCGGATGGCTAAAATGCCACCGAAGCTCGGTCGTGAGCCTTCCAATCGCCTGACGGTGTTTTCTTGCCAGCCCAATACCATCGGTTTTTGCGTCGTTGATCAAAAGGACTAGCGATCCACTTGGCTGAATATCCAAGCGATCCCGAACCCAATGCCGACACCAAGCTTGTTGTATATCAAGGTTCATCATAGGTCACTCGATGATTGACAATCGTAGCAACTCGGTTCGCTACCGTTTCGAATCCGCAGATGCTAAAATCGAAATCCTAGAATCCGCCGTCGGCAGATGTCTAGGTTGGTTTTCAAACACCCTTGACTTCATCGCCTGTTTTCCACAAAAAACGTGATCTACTTCCACCAATTCCAAGCAGCTCTTTTTGCTAGCAAAGGGGGCGTCCGATGAAGTTGCGTAGAAATAAGCTAGTGCCGATCGCGCTGGAAGCATCTCCGGGGATTGGAAGTTCCGACGCGACCTACGCCCAGCGGATCGAGCGACTCGAGGAGTTGCGGGTAAAGGCGTTGGAATCGACCGATCTTGCTCCACCGCTTGCCCGGTGCTTAAACCTGCCCGAGCAACTGCTTCTTGAGTACTCCGAATTGCGCACCTCGAGCCGACTCGGTGAGATTTTCACCTGGGCTAATCGATTTCAAACCCAATGCGATCGCGTAGTGTTTGTCGCCTCGGCATCCAACCATCGGATCATCAGTTCGTTTCTCGAAGCTTGCTGCGACCCGCTTTGGAACGAATTGACACGTGGGGAAAGGGGGAGCAAACCTCGCATCTATTTCGCAGGCGATGCGTTCGATAATGACGCATTTCAAGGACTCCTTCGGGTCCTCTCGCCTCAACGACCGGCCAATCGAGACGAGCCCTACGGCACTGGGGTGGTCGTCCTCTCAAAAGGCAATGCCCCCTCGAGTATCCAGGTTGCAAAGGCTCGTTTGCTGGCTGAACTGCAAAAGAATATCAACACAACTTTCCAGGAATCGCTCGAACCCGGTCCGCTGGTTTACGATTGCTTACCGAATACCAATGCCGATGGTCAAGATCCCTACGATCTTTCATCCGCTTTTCTACCCTTCAGCGCGCACGGGATGCTGCCTGCTGCGATCCTTGGAATCAACATCATGGAGCTTTTGGCCGGCGCAGCCTGGACCTCAAGACTCTTTCTTTCCACGGCGGGCCGCGAGAATCCGATTCTCCAGTGGGTCGCTTGGAACCACCCCTTGGAATCCCGTAAACTCGCGCTCTGGAGCCGGGGGCTCAGTGCCGCAGCGCAATGGCTCTGTGGCCTGAGCGATTGGAAAGTATTCCACGCTCTGGCAGAACCTCCTTGCGATCCATCCCTCGCAGTCTGCAATCACCTTTGGGTCGAACAAGCCCGCTTTGATTCCCTTTCGCTCGATCCTGCTCGCGCTACGGATGTGATCTGGGACCCCGGTTCCGACCGTCCTCGCTCTCTGCCATCAGGGCAATCGATCCGCACGGGGTATACGGATCAAGCGAAAACACGTTTTGAGCAAACTCTGGCTCACCAAGCACGCAGCGGTGGCAAGGGACTTACGATTCGCTTACCAGACTTGGGGGAACTCTCCGTAGGGCAATGGATGCAATGGATGATTATTGCTCAGTTGCTCCAGGAGGCTTTGTTGGATGAGGATTTAACTCAGGATACTTGATGGCGTTTTTCTTGATCTTCAAGGCTAGGGCTTGCGCCGGATCGATCTTGAGCACCGTCGCTAACCGCAAAAGGTACGAGAGTACATCGGCGATCTCTTCGGCCATCGGGGAATCGTTCGCGGTGTTTTCTAAGGGCTCGGATCCCTCTTGCCACTGAACCAATTCCATGATCTCGGCTGCTTCAATGGCAATCGACATCGCGAGATTCTTCGGTGTATGGAACCTCTCCCAATCGCGTTGCGCTGCAAATTGGTCCAACCAAGCTTGCATCTCGGCTAAGGTCGTTGTCGAAGCGTGAATTGGGTTTTCCATGGATAAAGCGATTCGCCTCGGACGGACTAAATGGATCTGCGGTTCGAGAAACGCCTTGGCTCAGGAATCGCCGTACACCGATTCGGGCCAGTCCAGGTCATTGTTCTCTGGGCGTCCCTCGATGTAATACCAATTGCGGATCGGAGCAAGTTCGGCTCGAACTCCGTCGATGAGCTCCTGGTCAATCGGTTCCTGGATCCAAGCGATCCATTGAGAAACCTCAGCGGGAATCGCGCTGCCGACCAAACAGCTTGCAAAACCCGGATGAGAAACGGAGAACTGCAAGGCGAGTTTCTCGATCGATGTGCCGCGAGCTTTGCACCAAGCCGACGCTTTTGCCGCGACGGTGCGAACCGACTCGGGAGCTTTATGCCAAACGGGCAAGGGTAGATCGGTCAGCAAGCGTGCTGAAAAAGGCGCTGCGTTGATCACTCCGACTCCATGCTTTTGGGCCAAACCTTGCCATTGCAGGGCCATGTCGTTTTGGAGGGTGTAGTGGTTGTAGGTGATCACGCAGTCGAGCAATCCGGTTGGGATGACCTTTTGGAAGTTTCGCATCGGATAACCACTGATTCCGACATACCGAACCTTGCCCTTCTCGACTTGGCGTCGGAGTGCGGGCAAGGTTTCATCGATGACTTGCTGCACATCTGCGTATTCGATGTCATGGCAAAAAACCATGTCAAGGTAATCAAGACGCATGCGCTCGAGCGAGACATCGATGCTCTCGGCGACGCGCTTCGCGGAGAAATCGAAATGCTTCGGTGCGTATCGTCCAAGCTTCGTACTGACGACGAGCGACTCGCGACGGTATGCCGGTAGGATTTGCCCAAGGAGTACTTCGCTCATCCCGCGGCCATAATAGGCGGCCGTATCGATCAGATTGATACCCGCATCGACGGCGGTTCGGACCGCCGAGAGCGATTTTGCGATGTCGAATTGACCGAACTCTGCGCCGATCGACGAAGCCCCAAATCCCAGCGAGGTCACCTCGATCGCCGTGCGACCGAGCTTGCGTTTTTCCAAGGGCAAAATCATGGCTTGCAGATCCCTTTGCGACGGATTGGCCCGACTCCTAGGTGCTGTGTCGGGTACTTGTTACTCAGCCAACTTTCGCAGGACCGTAGGTAGAATCCCACCGTTGCGATAGTAGTCGATCTCGACAGGGGTATCGATCCGTACAACCGCTTGGAAGTGTTTCTTCGTCCCGTCAGGCTTGGTAGCCACGACCTCGATTTGACTTCGGGGACTGAGCGACTCGCCAAGACCAGGGATATCGAACGTCTCTTCGCCGGTTAGCCCAAGCGAAGCGACCGATTCTCCAGGCAAAAACTGCAGGGGCAAGACTCCCATGCCGACGAGATTGCTCCGATGGATGCGTTCGTAGGAAACGGCGATCACAGCCTTAATGCCTAAAAGCAACGTGCCCTTGGCAGCCCAATCGCGAGACGATCCGGTCCCATATTCGGCTCCAGCAAGGACCACCAAGGGGGTCTTGGTCGCTTGGTACTTGATCGATGCATCGTAGATGCTCATCGTTTCACCCGTCGGCAGGTATTTGGTCACCCCACCTTCGACCCCGGGGACCATCGCGTTGCGGATTCGAATGTTGGCGAACGTTCCGCGAACCATGACTCGGTCGTTGCCGCGCCGAGCCCCGTAACTGTTGAAGTCTGCGGGTTGAACGCCGTTTTCTACAAGGAACTTTCCGGCTGGCCCAGACTTGGCAATCGAACCTGCCGGCGAAATATGGTCGGTCGTGACGGAATCACCGAGGATCGCAAGCGCTTTGGCTCCATGGATGGGCTCAATGGTACCGACGGTTCGTGTGATCCCTTCGAGAAACGGTGGACGTTGGATATAGGTGCTCTTGGAGTCCCAAGCGTACTGATCCCCCGGGGTAATGGGGATTGAATTCCAGGCCTCGTTCGAGGTAAAGGCGCCTGAGTACTGCTTGAGGAACATCTCCGGCAGCACGGACTCCTCGACCGCCTTGTGGACCTCCTGAGCCGTAGGCCATATCTCTCGGAAATAAACTGGCTTGCCTGCCGTATCCTCTCCGATCGGCGTGGTATCGAAATCGATATCGACCGTGCCAGCCAAGGCATAGGCGACAACGAGCGGTGGACTCGCTAGGTAATTGGCCCGGGTGTGCGGATTGACGCGACCCTCGAAATTCCTATTCCCGCTCAATACCGCAGCAGCCACGAGATTGCCTTCGGTGATCGCATTGGAGACAGGCTCCGGGAGCGGCCCGCTGTTTCCAATGCACGTCGTACATCCATACCCGACGACGTTGAATCCGAGCTTCTCAAGATCGTCGAGAACTCCGGCTTGGGTCAAGTAATCGGTGACGACTCGCGAACCCGGAGCAAGGCTGGTTTTGACGAACGGTTTTACTTTCAAACCGCGGGCCACCGCTTTTTTAGCCAATAGGCCTGCTCCGATCATGACCGAAGGATTGCTGGTGTTGGTGCAAGAGGTAATCGCAGCGATGACAACCGACCCGTGAGCGATCGTGCTCGGTGCCTTGTCATCTTGAACTTGGGCGGTTGCTCCAAGTTGGTCCTTGGTCAGCCCAAAACCTCGCTCCGCGATCGGAGCCGTCAGGCCATGATGAAATGACTTCTTGACGTGACTCAGCGGGACTCGATCCTGCGGACGCTTCGGACCAGCAACTGCCGGTTCGATCCCTGTGAGATCTAGATGAAGCACCTTGGTGTACTGCAGTTCGGGTCCGTTGTCCAAACGGAAGATGCCTTGCTCCTTGCAATAACGCTCCACGAGATCGATCTCATCCTTAGTCCGACCCGTACGCTGCAAGTACTTGAGGGTCTCTTGGTCGACCGGGAAAAAGCCCATCGTCGCGCCGTACTCAGGGGCCATGTTGGCAATCGTCGCGCGGTCAGCAAGGGACATGCAAGAGACGCCGTCGCCAAAGAACTCGACGAACTTGTTGACGACCCCCTCTTTGCGAAGGATTTCAGTAACACGGAGCACCAGATCGGTTGCGGTCGCACCCGGAGCCAAGCGTCCTGTGAGTTTCATACCGACAACTTCGGGTGTCAGCATGTAAAGGGGTTGCCCCAGCATATTCGCTTCGGCTTCGATTCCTCCGACGCCCCAACCCAAAACTCCCAGTCCATTGATCATGGTGGTGTGCGAATCGGTACCTACGAGGGTGTCGGGATAGGCAACCGGGCCAGCATGGTCTGTGCCCTGAAAAACAACCTTTGCAAGGAATTCCAGGTTGACTTGATGCACAATTCCGGTGTTCGGTGGCACCACGCGGAAGTTCGCAAGAGCTTGCTGTCCCCAGCGTAGGAACTCATAGCGTTCGCTGTTGCGTTCGAATTCAACAGCGACGTTCTTGGAAAGGGAATCGGCGGTTCCAAAGTAGTCGACTTGGACCGAATGGTCGATGACCAGATCGACCGGAATCAGAGGATTGATTTTCTGTGGGTCACCACCGAGGCTCTTCATCGCATCGCGCATGGCTGCCAAGTCCACGACGCAAGGAACCCCTGTGAAATCCTGAAGTACCACTCGGGCGGGCTTGAAGGGCACTTCGAACTCAGCCGGTTTCGCAGCGTTCCACTTGGCAAGATTGACCACGTCCTCTTGGGTGACTTGGTAGCCATCACAGTTCCTCAATGCCGCTTCGAGCAGGACCCGGATGGAGAACGGGAGTTTCGAGATCGGCGCGATACCAGCCGATTCGAGACGATCCAAGCGGTAGATACCGAGCTTGCCTTGTGGGGCTTGGAATTGATCGCGGGCGCCGAAAGGGTCCACCACTTTGGAGGATGAGGCCATGATATTGTTCAAAGGCAGTTTAGGGTTCGAAATCGTTTCCGTCGAAAAACGCTTAAAGACGGGGCCGATCATTGTATCGAACTAACCAAAAATAAAAACGGCCCGCAGGGTTCTGCGGGCCGTTTCGCATCGTTTCTACCACAGGAAGAGCCTCAGTGAGGCCCGGCCCTGCGGGAGTTTTTAGAACAGATTAGTTGCATCCGCAATCCGAAGCGGCGGCTGGGGCAGCAGCAGGTGCACAAGCACCGGCAGCCGAACCACAAGCGGCTCCACCAGCGGCTTTGCGGCTTCCGCAGCCAAGACCGCCCAAGTGCTTGCCGAAGAGACCACGACCGCTGAGGATACCGGCGCCGAGGCCAGCACCTGCACTGGAGCTAGCTCCAGTGCTGTAAGCGCCAGCACCGTAAGAACCGGAAGCCGATTCGGTGCCAACAGCCATGCCGTTGGACCAAACTGGAACCGAAACCGTTTGTGCGACCATCTTGCAGACGGTTACATCGATTTCTTCTTGAACGGTCGATGGAACTTGAACGGTGTACTTTTCAACCTTCTCTTCGGTTACGTTGTCGTAAACGGTGATGGTGGAAGTACGTTCCTTGGTCTCGGGAACCATGACCGTGGTGGTAACGTCCTTCGAGCGGTTTTCGGTAACCATCTCGGTGACGTTCTTCGTACGGGTCTTGGTCTCGGTGTCGTAGACCGTCTTGGAAACGCTGCGTGTCGCTTGCTCTTCGACAACGCGAGCAACCTTGCTGGTTACTTGTCGTTCTTCGGTGGTCATGACCGTCTTGGAAACAGGACGGGTCCTGGTTTCGGTTTCGTAGATCGTCTTGCTTACAGGCCGAGTTTTGGTTTCGGTGGTGTAAGTGGTCTTGGTAACTGGACGAGTACGGGTTTCGGTCTCGTAGATCGTCTTGGAAACTGGACGAGTCCTGGTTTCGGTGTTGACGACGCTCTTCTTGACCGTGCGAGTTCGTTGCTCGTCGTTGTAAGTGACCTTGTTGACCGTACGGGTACGGGTTTCGGTGGTCATCGAACACTTCTTGACGGTTCGGTATCGGGTCTCGGTGTTGTAGCTAACCTTCTTGACCGTCTTGGACTGAACTTCGTCGCGATAAAGAGTCACGTTGTAGGTGTACTCTTCGGTGCTCATTTGGTTTTGGTAGGTCGTTACTGGAACTTCTTCGGTAACAACGTTAGGAACCCAAACCTTGCGGCAAACGGTTCTTGTTGCAGGTGCTGCAGCGACTTCGCCACCGCATCCGCCACAACCATTGCTGCTAGCGACGGCTGTGCCGCCACATCCGCTGCAACCACCGCATCCACCACAACCCGAGCCGCTGCTAGCAACTGCTCCGCCGCAACCGGAACTTACAGCCGATCCGCAACCACCACTGACAGGAACTTCTTCCGTAATGGTTTGGTACGAACCCATGTCACGGCAAACCGTGCGGGTCGTCGTTACAGGTACGCGACGGCAAACATTGCGCGAGCCGGTGCGTGCTTCGGTGTAAGGAACCTTGACGGTGTAGTTGACAACTTCGTCGCTGTAAACTGGAACTTGAACCGTGTAAGGAACTTGTTCGTCACTGTAAACTGGAACTTGAACCGTGTAAGGAACTTGTTCTTGCGTGGTGACGGGAACCTTGACCGTGTAGGTCTGAACTTCGTCAACCCACGATGGAACTTGGACCGTGTAAGAAACTTCTTCGGTTACAGTCTTTGGAACTTGAACCGTGTAAGCAACTTGTTCGGTGACGGTATTTGGAACTTGGACGGTGTAAGCAACGTCTTCAGTGATCGTCTTTGGAACTTGAACGGTGTAAGCAACGTCTTCGGTGACAGTCTTAGGAACTTGGACAGTAACCGTGTTGGTCACGTCGTCGTAAACAGTCTTCTTGACGGTGTAAGGAACCTGTTCGGTCACAACGCGTGGGACTTGAACAGTGTAGGACTCTTCAACTTGCTTGGTGACTGGAACCTGAACGGTGTAGTCGACCTTCTTGACTTCAGTCTTGGGGACTTGGACCGTGTAGGTCTCGGTCTTGGTCTCAGTGCGTGGAACGCGCTTCGTCACGTTGTAACGACGCTCGCGCTCTTCGGTGCTGTAGACGGTCTTGGATACGGATCGCTTTTCAACGACTTGAGTCGGAACCATGACGGTTCGCTCAACGTAGGAAATCTGAGCGCCGCAACCTGCACCGCCCGAGATCGATCCATCGGCTCCAACAACGCCACCGCTGACGACCCCGCCGCTGACAGCGCTGCTGCCATCTGCGGAACCGCAACCACCGCAACCGGAAGCTGCTTGGACTGGGGCTGCAGCACTGCCGCAACCGCAATCACCTGCGTAACTAACACTGGCCGAAAGAGCGGCGGCCAACCCAAGGAACAAACCTCGGCGAAACTTCATTGTAGTCTCCTCAAAGAAACGAAACTTTGGCCGGTCGGCCATAACAGTACGGACTCGGGCGCACACAACGCGCTACCCACTTTTAAACTCACGATGCTTTCACAAGGCTGACGGCGGGGATTTACCTAATGGGAAAGATTCCATATGGGAGAGATCCGCCGATGAACCAATGCACTTCAAGAGTTTAGCTAGAAAAGTTTTCCTTGGAAGCAAACTTAAACAAAATCCTCAAAGTTTTCCGGTTCGCTAAACTCACCCTATCCGTCAAATCCTCACAATCGATATCGCTATGCAATTCCATGGGTGAAAACTACTCAGAGCCCCCCCCAAGTGCAACCAAAGATTCCCTCGCTAACCCCTTTTGTAACGATGAGTAACGCATTTTTTTCCTCCTATCGACTCCTTCGCGATATCAGCCCCTCAAGCCTAACAAAACACCATCGCTCAACGGACTCCGATGCGAGATCCAACCTGGGATCGACCCCTAACTCTAACGAACTCCTATCACCAAAAAATCAGCTCGCATAAGCTAGCAAACAACCAGCCCATCAAAGTATCAGTCGCACTGATAAAAATACTCCGCAAGAGGTTATGTGTCGATTCGAACCAACTCGCCTACGAAGGTTCGTCCCGCAATGTGTATACTTGCAGTACTCTCGTCGTCTCGGACCCGCAGGCGAGCCCCCCACGAGCTTGGAAAACGATCGATTTCCTGGCTCTGAGAAAAGAACCCTCCAAGGAACGAAAAACAGGATGTCGAACCTACCACGCGAGCAAGCCAAGCAACGAATCCGGGCACCCCGAACAGCGGTCGCTACCCCTTGCTTCCGATCGTTTTGCCTCCAACTATTTTTCGTAGCAGTTGCTCTTGCCTCCGGAGTAAACGCCCAGGATCCCTCCACTCCCAAAACCGAACCAAACAAAACGGAACCGTCCGATGCCCCGCTCCCCAATCGATCCAGGTCCACTCCATCGAGCTCTCCTACCAAGACCGAACCCCCAAAGTCCGAGAAGCAATTGGCCGAGGAACGCAAGGCCCGGGATGCAGCTCGCAAACGTGGCGAAATCACCTTCGATGATCTAAAGTTCGACATCGAAAAAGGTGGTGAATTCAAAAAGGAGATGATCACCAAGGAGATCGGTGAACTCGACAAGAAAACGGTCAAACTGCGTGGCTTCATCCTGCCGACATCCGTTTTCCAAAATTCCGGTATCAAGCAGTTTGTGCTGGTGCGCGACAACCAAGAGTGCTGCTTTGGCCCAGGAGCTCTGCTCTTCGACTGTGTAATCATCGAGATGGAACCGGGAAAAACCGCGACCTTCTCCACCAGAGTCGTCTCGGTCAAAGGAAAGCTAGAGATCGACTCGGAGTCCTTTCGCTACCCCGAGGGGGGACACTATGCGATCTACAAGATGACTGCCGAGGAAGTCAGATAAAGGTTGTTCTGAAGTCCTCTGAAAATGGCATTCGACGCTAGTCGATTCCAATGCCAGCGGCCGACCAAGCGTTCCACCAGGATTTGAATTGGACCCATTGCGAATGGATGAATGCCTGCTGGCTCGGGCTCAGTTGGTCCGTTGAGTTGAAATGATATGCATACTCTGGGTTGCCCTCGAGAACCATCAGGTACTTGTAGTAGAGCACCAAATCGGGCCCCTCATCGTACTTCGATAGAACGGCCAGAGCCGAATCCAATTCCTGAGCCAAGACTCTGGATTGCACGCAACCGGAAGCCGCTTTTTTACATAGCTCGATGAGCCGCAGGACTTGTCGAGGCAACGCGTTACCCACACCGGTGATGGCTCCCAAGGCACCGCACCGAACAAACCCATGAAAGACTTGGGTGTCGACGCCGACCATCAAGGCCAAGTTCGGATTGCCGCTGGTAATGTGCTCGGCTGCATAGCTGAGCGATTCGGCCCCGCCGAACTCTTTAAAGCCCACCAGATTTGGAAATTCCTGATGCAAAGCGAAGAACAAATCGGCTTTAGTTTGGAATCCATAATAAGGGCTGTTGTAGATGACCGCCGGCAGATCCCTCGCAGCCGAGAGAATCCCCGCGAAATGGCTCCGTTGGGCCGAGGTGGAACTCCCGCGCGAAAGTACCCTAGGGATAACCATCAGCCCGGCTGCTCCTACTTTCTGAGCATGGGCCGCATGGGCCGCGGCGATCTGAGGATTTTGAGCCCCCGTTCCGACAACCACCGGCACGCCGGCCGCCACGAGACTTGCAACCCCCTCCTGACGCTGCCCGTCGGTCAGAAGCGGCCAATCCCCCATCGAGCCGCAGTAAACCACCGCGCGCATCCCAAGAGCCACTAGTTCTTGGCCTTTCCGCACCAAAGCATCGAAGTCCGGCTGGCCGTTTTGGTCGCACGGGGTCATCAACGCAGGAATGCATCCTTGGAATACGTCAGCCAGTCGAGTCACTTGGAAACTCCAGTGTCAAAGGGTACTTGCAAAGAACCCGAGTATAAAGCAATCGCCAAGGTTTGTTGAGTGGAACTCAGAGGATTCGCTCATCGCAAGATCAAGGAACCACAGAATACACAGAACACACGGAAGCAAGACCTAACCGTGCGACGGTTCGGTTCCATCTTGTCCGTGTGTTCCGTGTATTCCGTGGTTAAAAAATTAGATAACGATGCCAGGGACTTGGATATGCCGCCACGCATTGCACTTCTAGGGAGCAATGTCAGGACGAAAGGGGTCAGGTGTGCCCATAGGAATAAGCGGATAATGCTGGACGCTCTTCTCGAAGTCAGAAACGATCTTAAGAACTGGACCCACGACCCAAGAGTCGGGGGTTGGTTTTTCCTCTCGTGGATCGGTGTAGAGGTTAAAAATAGTAGGTACTGGGTTCTTCACTGGCGGATCGAACATCGTGTCTTGGCGATAGAAATGGAGTTTCCAGTTCCGCCATTTAACCGCCATAAGCCGATCTGCGCACCAAATCGGAAAGCCCTCTCGCATCGATTTTTCGCTCTTACCCAGAAAGAATTCCGATTGGTCAATGCTGTCGATAGGTCTATCCGTTGGGACTTTGGCGCCAGAGAAACGTGCCAAGGTTGCATACAGATCGACACCATGAACAATTTCGTTACTGATTCGTCCAGCTTCGATTTTTCCTGGCCAGCGAATCATGAATGGGACGCGTATTCCTCCCTCTAGAGCTGTAAAGTACTGGCCTCGCCAAGGTCCAGCCCAACCATCCCATGGCCGGATGAACTCAGGTCCGTTGTCACTCGTGAAGATCACAATGGTATTGTCTCGAACTCCAGATTGATCAATAGCGTCTAGCAACGCACCTACGTTGGAGTCCATCTCAGCGAGCATATCAGCCCAATCCCCGTTCTTGGTTTTGCCTTGAAATTCAGGGTGCGGTTCGGTTGGCAAATGCGGTTGCGTTAACGAAACATACGCAAAGAAACATTTGCCTGATTTGGCTTGCGATTGAACAAACGAAGCAGCACGACGGGTTATTTCCGCGTCAATCAAGCGTCTCTGTTGGCGATCGTAGATTTCGAGCGATTGACTTTTTTCTCCTTTTCGTCCTTCCATGATTCGTTCGGCAGGCATGATCTCCTCGGACCAACCGGGAGAAGTCGGCCATAGCGATTCGTCAGTGGTGCGGGGTATGCCGAACCATTCATCGAATCCTTGATCGTTGGGCAAACGACCATCATGGCTCCCAAGATGCCATTTGCCGTAGTATCCAGTTGCATAGCCTGCCGACGACATCGCTTCACCAATGGTCACTTCCCATTGCGTCAATCCGTCCGCAACACCACCAAAGGGAACGGAGTGTGTGCCAGATCGGATCGCCCATCGGCCGGTCATCAAACTAGAGCGACTTGGTGTGCATTGGGTCTCCATGTTGAAATTCAGAAACCGCATGCCATCTCTGGCCAACGAATCAATTCGCGGTGTCGAAGCACCGCGTGTGATTCCTCCTCCATAAGCACCAACCTCACCATATCCAAGATTGTCAGCCAGTACGACGACGATATTTGGCTTGCTCTCTTGACCCAACAGACACGATCGACCGAAACAACAGAGAATGAAAAAACAGGTCCACACATGAGATTTCATACGATGATTTCCGAGGGTTAGAGTTCAAAACGGATTAAGGCTAGACAGCAATCCATGTCGGAGCGAGCGTATCTATTTGTTGCGATATCAGTAACTTAGCCAGTCTGACTGCGATGCGGTCATGGATGCGGTCACACCCTTCCGAATCAACAAAACGCCGTCGTCTCGGCACCGATCTTCCATCGGTTGTAATTTTGAGTCAAGCCTCTGAGCGGTTGGGCATCGGCCAAGTGAGCAAAATTGAGTACAAACCCCTGGCTCGATTTTCGGTGCGAGACGAGAAAACCAACGCCGAAGACGCCATTTCACCCTTGGTGTCGGCTCCCATCAGGGAACCCAAATCGAGTACCATGGTCTGTTCCGATTCGCTACTGTTCCTACCCGACAAAGCTTCCTAACTGCCATGAAAGCTATCCTTGCTCTCGACCAAGGGACCACCAGTTCCCGCGCGATCCTCTACAGCCATGCAGGGGAGATCTTAGGTGTGGCCCAAAGAGAATTCCAGCAGATTTTCCCAAAGAGCGGTTGGGTCGAACACAACCCGATCGAGATCTGGGAAACGCAACTGGCCGTCGCTCGCGAAGTCATCGCGGCTTGCAAATTAAGCCCATCGGAAATCGCCGCGATCGGGATCACCAATCAACGCGAAACGACCGTGGTCTGGGATCGTAAATCCGGTCTTCCTATCTACAACGCGATTGTCTGGCAGGATCGACGCACCGCCGACGACTGCGATCGACTCAAGAGATCCGGACAAGCCGCCTGGATCACCGAAAAAACCGGGCTCGTCGTCGATCCCTACTTTTCCGGAACCAAGCTCCGCTGGATCTTGGAAAATGTACCCGATGCCCGCGCGAAAGCCCAAAACGGGTCGCTTGCATTCGGCACGATCGACTCGTGGTTGCTCTGGAATCTGACCCAAGGTCGCGCCCACAAAACCGATACGAGCAACGCCAGTCGAACCATGCTGATGAACCTCAGTTCTTTGGCATGGGATCCTGAATTGCTCGAACTGCTGGACATCCCCGAATCGATCTTGCCGGAGATCTGCAAGTCCAGTGAACTCTATGCTCAAAGCGATCCGGGGCTCTTCGGTGCTTCGATTCCGATCGCCGGCATCGCCGGAGATCAACAAGCGGCCTTGTTCGGCCAGAACTGCACCCAACTCGGCATGGCGAAAAACACCTACGGTACCGGTTGCTTCATGCTGATGAATGTCGGCTCCAAGCCGGTCCTCTCCAAACAACGCCTGCTTGCAAGCGTCGGTTGGTCGCGACCCGAACAGCAGTGCTATGTCCTTGAGGGTAGCGTCTTTATCGCCGGTGCGGCGGTCCAATGGTTGCGCGATGGATTGGGTATCATCAAAAAAGCCTCCGAGGTCGAGACCCTGGCAAGTCAAGTCGTCGACAGCGATGGCGTTTATTTGGTTCCGGCCTTCGCAGGTCTGGGGGCTCCCCACTGGGATGCCTATGCTCGGGGCACAATCGTCGGGATCACCCGAGGGACCACCGCGGCCCATCTTGCCCGCGCTGCCCTCGAGGGGATCGCCTTCCAAGTCGCTGACGTTTTGACCGCTATGGAAAAAGACTCCGGCAATCCACTGACCGAATTGCGGGTCGATGGCGGTGCCAGCGCCAACAATCTCTTGATGCAATTCCAAGCCGACGTCATGCAATGCCCGGTCATTCGGCCTAAAATCATCGAAACGACCAGCCTCGGTGCTGCTTACCTAGCCGGACTGGCAACGGGTTTCTGGAAAAACGACTCGGAAATTGAACGCATCTGGCAAGCCGACCGACGATTCGAACCGACCATGAAACCTCAGGAAGCGGCCTCGCGACGCGAACGATGGGTCGAAGCCCTCGACCGATCCCGTCAATGGGCTGATCAACCCTAAGGTTCGCTTCCCTAACGTCTCATCCGAAACCATCTTCCCGAGTATCCAAACCGGCCGATCCCAATCATGCCACTCGACCGAACTGCAAACATCGCAAGGCTCCAATCCCAAACCGTATGGGACTTGGTCGTCGTCGGTGCCGGTGCCACCGGCGCGAGCATCGCTCTGGATGCTGCTTCCCGTGGATTGTCCGTCGTATTGATCGATCAAAGCGATTTCGGAAAAGGGACCTCGAGCCGTTCGACCAAATTGGTCCACGGTGGCGTAAGGTACTTGGCCCAAGGAAACATCAACCTTGTCCGCGACGCTTTGCACGAGCGGACTTTGCTGCGGAAAAACGCACCCCACGTCGTCCACGAAATGGCCTTCCTGGTCCCATGCAAATCCTGGTTGGAAAAAATCTGGTACTCCATGGGTTTTATCCTCTATGACTGGCTCGCAGGCAAAAGCGGCTTTGCCAAGGCCAAGCGACTCAGCGCCCAAGAATGCAGAGATTATGTACCGACAATCGCCCCTGAAATGGCTCGCTACGGGGTCCTCTATTCGGATGGTCAATTCGATGATGCGCATTTGCTCATCGACATCGTTCTGACCGCTGCCGAACATGGCGCTGTGGTTTGCAACTATGTCCAAGCTCAAGGGTTCCTCAAGGACTCGAAGGGGAAAGTGACCGGTCTTCGCACCATCGACCTAGAATCGCCTGATTCGGACCAATCTCCTGAAGCTCGAATCGATATACAAGCCAAGTGCGTGATCAACGCCACGGGACCGTTTTGCGATGAACTTCGCAGAGCCGATGAGCCTGCCCTCGCGCCGATCATCGCGCCGAGCCAAGGGGTCCACATCGTCCTAGAGAAAAGCTTCCTGCCCGGTAACGCGGCGGTGATCGTTCCGAAAACCAGCGACGGACGAGTGATCTTCTTGATCCCATGGAATAACCATACCTTGATCGGAACGACCGACACGTCGATACCCAAGTCC
>Ga0208487_1000101_pt1 | contig 20182 bp, 9 predicted proteins | sample LakMenEpi21Sep12_FD_150723 | JGI IMG/M metagenome (GOLD analysis project Ga0208487, IMG submission 150723) | Freshwater microbial communities from Lake Mendota, WI - 21SEP2012 deep hole epilimnion (SPAdes) | ecosystem: Environmental > Aquatic > Freshwater > Lake > Epilimnion/Euphotic zone ...
GTTTGGCGAGATGTATCGATATCGGGCTGGTTGCAAGCCTGATCCGGATGCGCAGCGGGACTCTTCGGATGACAGAGCATCCGAATCAGGCAGATCATCAGGCCCAGAGGGCACCCAGGCCCAATAGGGTATCCCCTGGGAAGCTCTTCCCCGGCTTTCTCCCATGGGTTCTCCCGAGCAAGCTCAAGGCTTGCTGAAGGCTTATCAAGCAAACGCCTCAAGCGGGAGATAAACGGGACACAAGGGGAAGGTAAGCTGCTGAGCCGATGGGATTCGTCCCGAGACGGACTAGATGATAGTCCGGTTTGGGGCGAGAAGGGGGCTTGAGGGACCTCTGACGGATTTCTTTTGAAGGGCCGGAGTGGCTCAGCGCATGCGGTGCGCGCCAAGACGGGAGAAACGTCGCCTGAATTGATTTCTAAACCCTTCTTCCGGGTGGGATCACCGCTCGATTCCACCATCGACCGCCCAATTCATCGCGTTCGTTTCCTTATCTAACTCGGGGACAGTCCCTTATCTAACTCGGGGACAGTCCCTGAGTTTTTGCAGGGACAGTCCCCGAGTCGTGATAACTGCCCCGGAGAAGAAGGCCATTGAACTCCTTACGCCCGGGACTCGCTAATCGCCTAAATGCTTTCCAATTGACCTCCGCTCGTTTGTATCGCTGCCCGTATTCGAATAGTAGTCGTTCTTGCCGCATCAAGTCATCGCCAAGTCGGCTGACCTGAGTGTCGTGCGAATCGATCAGGCTTTGGATCTTGACGGTCCAAGCAGGACTGGAAGGGATATGCAGTAGATCGCTCAGGAAACTCGAAGCAAGTCGCGTGCTTTGGCGGAAGTGCCCCATGAGCAGCCCAGTGAAGGCGGCCAATCGCGGACGACATTGCCCTTCTTGTTCTCTTTGTTTTCGAATTCGTCGTTTGGAAAGCTTTCGAGGCGGTTTGGCATGAAGATGCTCGGCTTCAGGTGGGAGTTTGAGGCGATGCTTGGGAATGTTCATCCAAGCCTTTGGACAGAAATTTCTTGACGGCGTCTAGATCCGTTTGCTAAAATCCACGAACCGTGCCGTGTACGGTTACCCTAGGAGTTTATGATGACAACTTTTCTTATCGCTATTTGCGTTTTCTTTATTCAAGATGAGTTGGGGACCTTAATTGGATTCTCTGAGGAAGGAATACCTCTCTTTCAGAGCGAAAAGTCATCCGACGAGCTTATTGCTGAATTAGACCTTAGAATACTCCTCGATCCGGATTCGATTATAGAAATTAGTTTAAATGGAGAGGATATCCCGAGAGAGAAATGGCCGGAAATGCTGTCCGAGAGGATGTCGCGCAAGCCTCTTCCGGAACGCAGGAACCGTAATCCTGACATTGCTGGCCAATACACGAACACGGCTGCCGAAACCTATCGACGTATCGGTGACTACGTTGGCAACAATACGATCACAAGCCTTTTTCGTCATCACGAAGACAAGATTTTGTGGGGAATAAAAAACCAACAACTCGCACGAGAGATATTTAAGAATGCAGCATCGAAGCAGTGGGCGCTGTGCCTCGTAGCAGACGAGCTCGAAAGTGTTAACGATGAGGTTTTCAACGAAGTCAAGCAAAAGGTCGACAAGATTGAGACCGAATTAGCTGAGCGTATTGACGAGGAACTGTCCGAATCAGATCAAATGCGGCTTCAAATGAATCTTGCAACGTTTTTTGGGCGCGTTCTAGAAACACCATTGGGTCATTCTTACTTCAGTATCACCCCATATCAACAAAAGGAATTTTATCAACTGCGAGTAGAGGAAGACTCGCTTCATCGTATTCCAGCTACCCCGGAAAAATATGCGGAATTCCTCAGTAAGCCCTCTGAGGAGAAATTGCTGATTTATGCAAGAAAGTTGGCTATACTCAACGATGACCAGTTATTGCTGTATTTCAATATGCGGTCGGAAGAGAAAAAATGGGCAAGTGTCGATGAGATTTTCGCGACGTGGCCCGAGAGAGATTTGGCGCGATTTCGACAGTTTCGCAAACCGAAGTGAGCGGAATACTGGCCAAAAGCCGTCCCCAGGCATAGCAACGGGGGACAGCCCCCGAGTGTATGTCAAAAATGTCTTGAAGCGCCACAGGGCTTGGATGCACGATGGAACGGTTGCCGTAGGCGTCCGTGCGTTTTAGCAGCGGCGTCGCATCGACTTCATCGAGCGCTCATGCGCAGCGGGCGATCCGAATTTCGCCTCGGAGCGCGCCCACGACTTCTCGACGGCTTGGGCGACGTCGGGTGTCTTGCAGGCGGTCTGGCCGTGGTCGACGGTCACTTCGCCGATTCTCTTCGCCGCAGCGAGCACGGCCTTGCGCATCGCCGTGCTCCTGCCACCAATCTTGATCAGCGCCCGCTTCATGTCACTCTTGACGTCGTTCGACGAAGAGTGGGTCGACTGACAGAACTGGGATAGAAACAAGGGCGCACCTTGAATCTACCCGCAAGCGGGCCCTGCGTTTAGAAAAACTCGATCGGGCCGCTGTTAGCTTACTCCGCAACGACGTTCACGCGTTTACGAAATCCCTCGCTCTGGCTTGACAGGGGAAACCAGCGAGTCTAAGATTGGACATTAACACTTCAGATGACGACCTTACCCCAGCTCGAGGTGCGGTAACTTGAATCGCAAAGCTTTAACTCTCTTAGAACTTCTCGTCACTATTGGAATTATTTCTTTGCTCGTCGGATTGCTGTTGCCGGCAGTTCAATACGCTCGAGAGTCAACCAGAAAAGTATCTTGCCAGAACAATCTCAAACAAATTTGCCTCGCATCGCAGGCAAGGGAAGCCGCGCTGAAAGAGTTGCCCGGTGCCTACTTCAACCATAGACCGGATGAAGTGGGTTACACGTCGGACATTGGATTGTTTGTATCGCTCGCAGAATATCTCGAACAGAGTCCGATTTCATCTCAATCTAGTTTGGGTAAGACGACGTTTGAGAGCATTCGATTCGATGGAATCGAGGAAGGATTTGCAGTTCTAAGGTGTCCGTCAGCCTATAGCAGATCGTTGCTTACTCATGCCGCAAGGCGATGGTCGGGGACTGGAGATTCCTCGCTCAATATTGGAACTGCGGACTACTGCGGAAACGGAGGCGCAATTTATGCACTCGACTTAGTGAAATTCGGGGCCGTTCGGACGCGAATCAAAGGCCTCACTCGTGCAAGACGTCTAAGTGACATTACTGACGGATCAAGCAATACTGTACTTTTCTGGGAGAGCTGCGGAGATCGTTTTCGCCATCCCAAGTTTGCGAAAGACCTAGACCTCGATAGCAACGTTCAAGACTCATTCTCACTGGTAGTAGACACAACACCAAATCTAGTGATCACCAGTAACGGAGCGGCATCGACGAAATCATATCTGTTCTCTTGGGCGGGAGACCGTACAGGCGCCATAATACCCTTCGATCTAAATGGGGATTTTCGCAATCCGTTACTTGGATTTTCTCCGCTTCGAACAATAAATGTCGGGAACGATGTTAACCAACCGTTCTCACGTCATGTTGGACTGTGTAACTTCGGCTTCGTCGATGGCCATGTTGAAACAATTAATGATTCGATAGACACCATTGTTGCCCTGCGACTTGCGGGAGTAACCGATGAATAAGTACCTTGCATTTTCAGCAAATTTGGTGTCAGGCGCCCTGTTGATCTTTGCCGCAATTGCAAAGGCTCAAAGCTTGAATTTCGACATAGTCAATGCGGCAAAAATATAACAGAGGTTTGCCTAGGCGCATTCATCTTGAGTTCCTTAAGCGTGTTGTCACTACGCGTTGCCCTACTGACATTTCGTGTGTTTGTGATTGTAAACGTTAGAGCAATTTCGGTAGGTGAGAGCACTTGCGGATGTATTGGTGAAGTTAACGTTCCTGTCAATGCTATGCTCCTGATAGACCTCTTTGTCGTTGGCTTGATCATCGTCGCACTACTTATTCCGCAGTGCATCGGTCGGATTCAATGCCGCTTTCGATTCGATTTCAGGTGCGGTCAGTTCCCCTCGGTACAATCGAACATCCGAGATCCTGCCGCGAAAAAAATCCTGAGCCCCAAAACCGATCCGGAGCGGTTCATCGATGCTCAAGTCGTAATCCTCTGCTTTCATAACGGTCGATTCGCCCACCAACACTCCATCGATGTAAAGCTTCAACGCATTCTCGCCGCGGACTGCTGCAATGTGATGCCATCCGGCACTGAGCGAGCGGTCGTACGTGGCGTTCCGACCGGTTTCGATCGATAACACCCGACCCGAAGGTAATGTCCCGACAAACAATCGTCCTTGATACACCGCCATCGACCAGGCCCGCCGGTACTTGACCTCCGGCGTTCTATCGACCCGGCCAAACCGCGTCCAGTTTTCGTCTCCGTCATAGCGATAGATCTCCGCTAGCGGCAACGTGCCGCCATACATCTTGCCGTTGTACACGAGCAACGGCATGGCCTCGAGTTCCTGCCCCAGTTTCCCAGTATCGACCCAATCGGATTCGCCTCGGTAGCGAAACACATGCGCCTTGGGCCACTCGCTGACATAGAGGTCACCTTGGTGGATACCGAATCCGTACGTCTGGGTTGCTTCGGGGATCGCGCCTACGAGCTTCCAGTCCTGTCCATCGAATCGGAATACCGACCCTTCGTCATAGCTCGTCGCGTAGAGTGCATCGTTGAAAACGGTCAATGCTTCGACCCGTTTTCCGTCTGGGGTACTGCATGGTGTCCAGCGTTGAGCACCTTCGTATCGAAAGAAGCCGGCAGGTCGGTAGAGCGAACTGGCATAGAGTTGGCCTCGGAAGACGACTAGCGACGCGACTGCTTCGGTCTCCGGGGATACCGAGCCGCAGTCCTCCCACTGATCGGCCTCGGTCAGGCGATACACCTTGCCACCCAAGGCTGGGTTCTGGGACTCTGAGAGGCTCGATCCGGCAAGTCGGTATTTGGATGAGGCGGCATACAAGCTACCGTTGTACACGGCCAGGGCCGAGATCGCATTGGCTCGATCAGGGCTCCCCATATCGGTCCATCGGTCGGCACCTTCCCATCGAAAAACCCGTCCGGCTTGATTTTCACCTGCATGGCACGTCGATGCGTAGAGCCGCCCGTTATGCACGCAAAGGGAGAACACATAAACGGCATCTCCGAGTCGACCGTGATCGGTAAATTCGCTCTCGACCTTGGCATGATCGATCCCAAAGTGGACCTGTCTCGCGTTTGGCTGGCTGTTGGTGACGCCTCCATGGCTGTAGATCCCCAAATGGAAACCACGACGCTCCTTCGAATCATAGCAACTGATCAAATCCCCGACGGGATCCCCAAAATCGTCGTCGATCTCTGCCCATAAGGAGATCGAGAACGGCTGCTTACCGAGCTGTAGTTTGCGAGCATCGGCCACCTCCGCGAAGGACTTACGGCCATCGAAGCGAGCTCCGAGGTTCGTCTCAGGCGATTTTTCATCTGCCGCGAAGTCCAGTCCGGTGGCAGTCGTCAGGAGATTCGATGGAGACACATCGCGGGGATGACCGATCAGCGGCCAGTGCCCAACGAGCTCCGCCTCGGGAGCTTGTTGACCGTACGCTATCGTGCTGGTTCCGAGAGCGATCGACAATCCGGTCAGCACGGCGAAAAACACCGTGGCCCGTTCGGTGGTAGATCTTTGGACTTGTCGTTGCACCATCCTCGTGGCTCCTCAAATCATTTAGGGAATAGTCATGAATGCTCTGCGATTGATCGCAATTGCGCTTGGACGGGCTGCTTTAGAATAAGGTCAGCCTGCGCAGTGCCACGTCGAGCACGAGCGTGGCACTGGCGAGTGCCAGCAGCCAAGGCCACAAAGGCTCGGGTCGCTGTGCCGTTCTGCCGTCATCCTCGAGCAACTGCTTTGCATCGGTCTTGAATCGTCCCCCCGATACCTTGGCGACCTCTCGTAACCAATCTTCGTTGGTGGGACGGATCCGCAGCTCGTCGCTATAACCTCGGATCAAACCGCGGGATTGGCGATACTTGACCTGTCCATTCTCTTTGACGGCGATGTCGACATGATAGGCGCCCGGCTCCTCGACTTTCAAATCGCTGATGTATCGACCCGGTGCGGCTTGCGATATCTTTTTGGTCTCTCGTTTCATCTGTGGGCCGATGACACTCAGCTCGACGTCGGCTTGATTCAGGAAACTGCCGAGTTCATTCGCGGCATCGATGGACCAATGAGAATCGTTACCGAATCGATCGACCGCGATCGAAATGCCTCGGCCATCGCTTTTGCGCATTGTTTGTCGAACGACTTGAGTCCAGAACTTGCCGTAGCCTGGCCATGTCATCCACTCGGCGGCCCAGCGAGATTTGGCATCAGAAGTAAAAGCGACGGACATCCCTAGTCCATAACGCCACCAGACCAGCAGTGGATCACCCTTTTCGGTCGCAAGAATCACTTCGCAGGTCGGTTTTGGGCGTGTCATGACATAGCCCAAGAGAAACGGGGCGGTTTCCATGTCGATATCGGACAATGCATACGTTGTCCGGATCACCTGCGGGACGAACGGTTGTTCGTCGATGGCGGACTTGCTGGCCGTGACGGTCTCCTTGGCAAAGATCTGTGGCACTTGGGCCGGGTCTGAGGTGAAGTAGTATCGGCCTTTCCCAATTTTTGCGATTTGTTCGAGCATATTGGTATCGGAGCCATCCCCGACGGCCACCGTCGAGACGGTCATCTTGGCCGACGCCATCTGCTGGGCGATGCCTTCGAAATCTCCCGGATTGGAGATTCCATCGGTGAGAAAAATGGCGTGTTTGAGCCGTGTTTGCGTGCGCTGCAAGATCTCGAACGCTTGTTCCATCGCGGGATACATATCGGTCCCTCCGGCCGATTCGACTCTGGCGATGTCGTCGATGATCTTGGCTTTGTTGTTTGCGCTCTGCATCTCGCTGACGACATAGGTTTCGTGATCGAAGGCCAATACCGCGACTTGATCGTTTTTGCCCAGCAGTTCCACAGCGGCCCGGGCTGCGGATTTGGCCATCTCGATGCGATCCCCCGACATCGAGCCCGAACGATCGATGACCAGTACCATTCCTAACGAGGGTTTTTCTTTCTCTTTTTCAAAGTCGCTGCGCACGGGCAGGATCTCTTCGAGCGTGGACTTGTAGTAACCTCCTAAACCGAAGGATTGCTCTCCTCCGAGCATGATGAACCCACCGCTGAGTTCTTGAACCCAGGTGCGCGCCAGTTGCATTTGCTGTTGCGACAAAGCCGTAGCGGGTACGTTGGACAGGATCAGCGTCTCATAGTTCTGCAGATCTGCGAGAGTATCGGGCATGCCTTGGGGTGGTCGCACATCGACCTGGATCCCTTCGTCTTCGAGCGCGTAGGCAAACTCGCGAATCAGGCTCGGATCGCTTTCAATCACCAGAACTCGGGGTTTGCCTGCGGCATAGACCAGACCTGCGGTCGTGTTGTTCTCGAGCAGTGTGTCGTTGGTCAGTTCCGAGACGCGCGCCTGGAAGACGGCCAATCGCTCGCGATCCACCGATTGCTGAAACCGGAAGCGATTCTCACCTGCTTGGATCTTTTTGCGCTCGCTGAGCACTTTGTGATCGCCTCGGTAGACTTCGACTAGGCCTTCGTCATCGTGGTTGGATTGAATGACGACCTCGACCATGAACGGCTCTCCTTCACGCACTTCGGCCGGCACGTTCACTTCGGCAACCTGGACCTCCGGCGCGGTTGGCGAAGGAACAGGAACCGTCGAGATCGGGATAGGGCTTTGGCCTGCAACGGACAACGCATCGCCTAGGGTTTCATTCCCGTCGGTCAGCATGACAATATGCGGAACATAACCAGGAGGCATGTACCCTGATGCGGACTGCAAGGCAGCGGCGATGTCGGTGTCTCGACGGTAACTCGATTCGGCTGGGTCGGGTTGGAGCGAATTGGAAGTCGAGTTTGGTTCCTGAGCGTTGTCCGGTTTCGAAAGAAGCCAGGTTTGGGCATCCATGATGGAGCCGGGTGTTGCCGCAAACGGGAGAATTGCGATGCGATGTGTACCGGGCTGGCTTTGCAACGCCTCAACGAACGATTTGGCGGCCGCTGAACCCTCATCGCTGATGCTCTGGCTCTCGTCGCTAAGTACCACAAAGAACGGTTCTTTCGTCGTCCGCAACCAGTGAAGGCCGGCAATCGCCAGGACAACAGAGGCGAGCATGATCGAGCGCGCAATGAGCGAAATCCACCGCTGGGACTTCGAAAAATCCGTAAGGCTGACTCGGAAGAACAAGTAAACCATCAGCAGGGCTGGAATCAACAGCAACAAAAGCCACGGACGAGTGAACTCAAGCGGCAGAAAGGATGCCGTCATGCGAGAACCCTCCTCTGATACATGCCCCACTCGAGGACAAGCAGCGTGCCGATGAGGATCGCAAGGTAATACCAAGGAGGGTACGAGAACCAGGACGCGATCGAGGTTTGCATGGGTGCTCGATCCGACTCGTTTGCGTTTCGAAGATCGGTCTCGCTGGAGCTCGCGAGATTGACCGCATAGCGATCCACAAGTTTTCCGGTGGCTCGCAAGGTTTCAGCGGTCGGATTCTCGTTGGCATCCCACTCGAACAGCTCCCATACTCCGGTCTCTTTCAACGGCCCGGCCGTGCTACCGGATTGACGTTTGACTTGAAGGCCCGGAGAGATCAGCCACAGATTCTCTGGAGGCGCGCTGGCCGAGAGCGATCGATTCAGCCGGGCTGTGTCGCCACCGGAAATCGCCAAGCTCAACTCACCGCTTTGGCTCGAGAACCACGCGATGGCGTTGCTGGCAAGAATCGGGAACACGGTGCGAAAGGCCAAATCGCTTTGCTCGAGATTGACCCCCAGGACGACGGCTTTCTTATCTCCATGAGATAGCGTAGCGAAGAGCGATTCTCCTCCGACACACGAAGCGATGGGCTTGGCGGTCTGGGTCAGGAAGGTCAGTTTTTTGGTGCCTGGAAACATCACGTTGTCGAGTCTCACATGGGTCATCAGCGGCGAGTCTTTGTCTTGCTCTGTCACAAGGGGGCTATCGATGAGCCCATCGACGCGAAAAAGGCTCGAGTTGGTTTCGGGGTCGATGATGAATAATGGGTTGGATGGGAGTGGGTCGGGGATGAGTTTGTGAAGAACGACGACCGTATTCTCAGGCCACGCGGTCGGAATCTCTTTCTGGACAGTCACACGAACCAGCGGATTGGCTTCGAAGACTTTCTGCAGAAACAGATTTCCCGGAGATACGATCAGGACGGGTTGAATGACGCGATCGGGCAGGATCGCCCAAGCGATATCGTCGACATCGAGCTTGTTGTTCTTCGAACGGTCTTCCCCCTGGTCGGTTTCGAATTTGGACAACGAGGCCTTGAGAGCACCCCCTTCGAGGGATGTTTTCTCCAACGTGCGAGACCATGTTTCGTTGGGCTGGAGTTTCAGGGGAAAGATATCCACTGGGCGCTCATCGAGTTCGATTTCCAATCGGCACTGGATCGGTTGGTCCGATGCGTTGCGAACTTCGACTAGCAACTCATAGCCCACGGCATCGACCATACTGCGACGCGTTTGAAACTGGGTGATACCGACGTTCGAGGCGTTCGAACCGAAGGCTCGATATTCGACGGCGGTTGCTTTCTTTGGCTCGTTGTCAGGCTTCGTATTCTTTGGGGTGGCTTGATCGGTAAAGACGATCACCTGTCCGTTGGGAGCATCACCCAGGAGTTGATCGGCCAGTTCGACTGCGGATCCGAGGTTTGCAGGGGTATCGACGGGTTGCAGATCGTTGATGGCACGGCGGAGCGAAGGGACGTGATTTCCCATCCCGAGGACGACCTCGGGCTGTGTTCCTGCGGTGAGGATGGCGACTTGATCCTGCTCGCGAACGCCATCGAGGACTCGCTGTGCGGCCTGTTTTGCTGAATCGAATCGCGTGGTTGCCTTATCGAAGGCTTGCATGCTGGCCGAAACATCCATAATGAGAACCACCCGCCGGGCCCCTTTGGTTTGCCAGGAGAGGATCGGGTCGGCGATCGCCAGAACGAGCAAGGCGAGGATCAGGAGTTGCGCCAGGAGCGATAGCCAATATCGCAGGTTCTGCCACAGGGACTTGGGTGGCTTTTCCTCGAAGATCTGGTTCCAGAAGAGGTTGGTGGATACCGGCACGCGGCGCAATCGGACTTTCAGAATGTAGAAGATCACGATGGGGATCGCGATCAAGGCTAACAGCAAAGCCAGTGGCGTTCCGAGTGTCATGTTAGCTCCCAATCGCCGCAGAACGCATCATGGTCATCATCAGTTGATCGAACGGAACAATCGATGGCGATTGCGTGCAGCTTAGTCCGTACCTGCGGCAGTAGTCTCGAACGGAGGTTTGATGATCGGTGAAGAGTTGTTTGTAGCGACGGAGCATACGCTCATTGATCGTCACCATGCGAATCGATCCGTTCTCGACATCCTCCAGCTCGGCATCCCCGAGCAGCTTGGGGTCGGCTTCCTTGGGATCGTGCAGTTGCAACACATGGGCTTCGAATCTCCGCGAGCGCAGTTGGTCGAACCCGCGAGAGAATCCGTTTGAATCGAAAAGATCGCTAAGCACGACAACCAAACCGTTACGCGTTCCGCGATGCAGTAGGCCTTGAACGGCTTTCGACAGATTCGTGTCGGTACCGACCGTCGAGAGGGATTCCAGATACTTCATCAAGGCCAGGATGCGGGCCTTGCCCCGCGTTACCGGGAACTCCGAGATAATGTCGTTTGCATAGGCAACCACGGCGATACGATCCAGGTCAGCCAGCGCGATGTAAGCCAGGGCGGCGGTCAATTGCCGAGCTAGATCGAATTTGGGAGGACTTCCAAAACCCATGCTCCGCGAGCAGTCGATCATCAGGTAAACGTGTAGGTCTTGCTCCTCTTGAAATCGTTTCAGCAAGAGATCGCCATGGCGAGCGTACACATTCCAATCGAGGTAACGAAGATCGTCGCCGGTTGCATATTCGCGGTGGTCCGAGAACTCGATCCCCGACCCGAGTTGCATGGTGCGGCGCTGGGCCAAGAGCGAGCCGCGAAAGACCCGTTTGGACATGATCGAGAGATACTCGAGCTTGGTCAGAAAGTCCGGTGGAAAAAGCATGGGGGCGATGTCCGATTAAGCAGCGATGGCGGATTCTGACAACGTCGCGAGGATCTGCTCGATGACTTCGTCGGAGGTCATCCCTTCGGCTTGTCCTTCGAAGTTAAGGATCATACGGTGACGAAGCACAGGTTTGGCCATCAAGCGGAGGTCTTCTCGGGCCACATGGTAGCGGGAATCGAGGATCGCACGGATCTTGGCACCCAGGATCAGGGCCTGCAATCCACGTGGGCTCGCCCCATAGCGAACGTACTTCTTCGTCGCTGGGGTCGCGAGGGATTGATCCGGATGCGTTGCCATGACGATAGCGATTCCATAGCGCCGGATTTCCGGTGCGATGGGAATTTGGCGAGCCAGTTGCGACATCTCGAGGATCCGCTCTCCGCTGATCACCGGTGAAGCATGGGTCGTGGTGTTTTCCGTCGTCCGATCCAAAATCACTTCGAGGTCGTTCATCGATGGATACTTGACCAGCAGTTTGCAGAAAAAACGATCGAGCTGGGCTTCGGGGAGCGGGTAAGTCCCTTCCATTTCGAGCGGGTTTTGCGTCGCCATGACGAAGAAGGGTTCTGAGAGTTTATGGGTTGTTCCCGCGACGGTGACCGAATGTTCCTGCATCGCTTCGAGCAGAGCCGATTGCGTTTTGGGGGTAGCTCGATTGATCTCGTCGGCTAGCAAAACGTTGGCAAAGATGGGCCCTTTTTGAAACTCGAAGACCTTGCGTCCATCGCCTCGTTCCGCGATGACCTGCGTTCCGATCAAGTCCGCTGGCATCAAGTCGGGAGTGAACTGGATCCGATGGAACTCCAGGGCGATTGCATCGGCCAGGGTTCGAACGGTGAGTGTTTTGCCGAGGCCCGGGACCCCTTCTAGTAACACATGCCCACCTGCGATCAGCGCGATGAGGGTGTCGTCAAGGATCTCTTGTTGGCCGACGATCACTTTGGAGACTTCGGCCCTTAGTTGTTGGAAGTCGTGTCGAAATTGATCAAGTTGTTGGCGAAGTGCGTCGTCGATAGTCATGGAATGGTATCCCGTGGGGATCGAAATAAGTCGTTGAAAGGTTTTTGCAGCAAGTTTTCGCTAGGGTTTTGCAAGCCATTGTTCGGAGACACTAGGAAGAGTCTTCGGCCACTGGCCACGATACTTCATGTTCCGTACCACGCTGGTAATCCCATCGATGCAGAGCAAGCCGATATGACGTTTATTCGCAGGATCGGTGATTCGGACCGTCGCGACAAGGTTGTTGTTGATCGAGATCGATACGTCATCGCCCTTGAGTTCCAATCGAACATGGTTGAAGTCGTTCTGTTTTAGTTCAAGCGGTTTGGAGGGAGGTTCGAGGGGAGCGGCATTGTTGGTTAGCAATGCGGGAACATCATCGGCCAGCGGCGTGATCCGGTGGAGTTGGATTCCCTCCGGACGGATGAGGAATGCGTAGCTGCCAATAGCTGGGTGGATATCCGAGGTTCCGTTATATTGAAATTCGTATTCGACCACACCATCCTCGATCATCGGGCGTTTGTAGCGAATGTAGGACTCGAAAAATTCGGATGAACCATTGAATATCGCGATCAGTTGGTTATCTCTAAAAGTCCAATCGTAACCCATACGTTCATTTTCTTGGCCGATGGATCGCCCAAAAACGCTCCCGTCCCATCCGATGTAGCTATCTTGACCGGTAAGATCCAACTCCTCGGGGATCGTGGGAGAGCCGATGATTCGGAGATCCTCGACCTGGCCGCAAAATTCGGGATAAGCCGGACGGAGTACTAGCCATGGGAACGAGGCATTCGATACCGATTGCTCATGAATTTGAACGTCGTTGGTGTAGGTTGTGATTCGTCCATCGCTAGCCGCGATCCGGAAACGGGCTTGGCCCTTGTCTCGAAATCCAGGAACCTCTAGCGCGGAACCTTTTTCTGTTTGGCCCTTGGAATCGGTGACCAGAACGGCTGACAAATCGTACTTGGGTTCCGCAGAATGCCCCGCATAGAGGATCGCCATCTCCTGACGGTCCCAAGTTGTGCGTTCGGCAACGACTTCAAAATTGCCCACCAACGGCGATTGGAAGATCAGGAGGCTTCGTTGATTCGCACCGTAGTGGGCGGCTTTCCCTCGGTTGGTGACCCAGGTCGACGTCTGGAGTATAGCGTCAGGTTCCGATGTGGAGGTTCGTCGGGCCGAGGAGAGGATGGTCCACTGCTGTCCGGACGGAGGGTTCTTAGGGGACCAATCCGATTCGATCGCAAATTTCAAGTCGCCGTAAAGGTCGTTGGTGAGAGTCATCAACGACTTGTTTTGAGTTTTGTCTCTCTTTTCGATCGCAGTCTTTTGGAGTTTTTCCGTCATTGCAAGGGCCAGATCGCGAAGGCCAGGAACACTGGAGGCTCGTTTGGCAACGATGAAATTTGCCGTTTGAGTGACGTTGTTGCTCAAGTCGTTCTCATCCGAGTTTATGGCATCGATGAGGCCCTGCATTTGTAAGCGGGCTGGCTTATCATCAGGCGATTCGATGGCGATCAAGCATCGCAGTGCATCGAGAGTTCGCTTGGCTTGAGGATTCTTCTTTTCGAAGGTTTCGATGGCTTGGAGGACGTCGCCCGACAGGTTGTTACGCTGGGCGCAGCGCGCCAATTCCACTGCGACGCAATCCATTTTCATTGGGATACGCCCCACGCTTGTATCGGTCGAATCCTCGGACAGCTCAAAGGACATGCGAGGATACTTGGCATCTGTCGGCAGCACCAATTCCAGTAGCGTGCGAAGACTCTCTGGGTCCCCGTTCTGGGCCGCTTGCCGCCAATCGCCTGGTCGCAAAGTATCCGCCCGATACGAGAAGGACTGATTCGTCGGAATCCCATTTCTGTAGGCCGGATTCTTGGCATTGACATCGGCGATCAGCGCTTCGGAGATGCTCTGTGGCCACGGTCCTGACAAGATAGCATTGCGTACAAGGCACTCTTGATGTTGGTAGCGAAAGATGCCGAATTGAGTCGTCGTGTTGGATTCGAGCGGCAACGAATACACGAGCAGCCCGTTGATGGACAGGTCGATCTGTTTTTCTTGGTGGGTCAAGGAAACTTGGTTCCAATCTTGGTCTTTGATGGGTAGCCTGTCGACCTTGAGCTGGCTCGGTTCGACGTCGATCATGGTTTCCGTATCGAGATCGTAAAGGGTGCGCACCGCCTCGTTGACTGGGACGTAATGAAGTTGCAGACCTTCGGGGCTTAGGATCAAGGCCGTATCGCCTAACGTCGGATGCGCTACCATTTGATTTCCGTTGGCAAAAAATTCGTAGCGGAAGGTTTCGCCTTGAGCCAGCGGACGCTGGTAGGTCAGCCAACTCTCTTTGGTCCGTTGATCGGTCTTCGGGATTGGTTTGCCTCGAATTTGCGATTGGTCCACCAGCCAAGCAATAGGCTTGGGTTTCGTTTCTTGATCGATCCTCGGATCTTGGAATTGTCGGGTGATTAACGGCTTGGCACGGTTCGGATTGCGTCGCGATTGTTTTTGTTCTTCGCTAAAGAAAGCTGAGCTCCAGCCATCCATGCTGTCGCTTGAAACGAGAGGGACTTCCGAGGGGATCGATGGATTTCCCTCGATACGGAGATTTCGCCATTGGCTACCCGCGCCATAGTAGGTGCCAAAAGCCAACCAGGGGGACGTGCCCGAGGACGATTCCGTCGTGATCGCTTGGCCATCGATCTTGAAGGTCACTTGATTTTTAGCGACTTGGATTTCTGCTCGAGGGTTGTTCGACAACGTTCGAACGCGTGGAACGTTCCCGATGAGGCCGCTGGAGTCGGATAGGGAGGACTGTTGCGTATCGATTCGAACCCCTCCGTACTCAACGTATGGGTTTCGATTGGGGCAATCCCATGACAATGTGAAGTCGCCAACGAGAGGATAACGCCACCATGAATAGTCATTCGCAATCAGCCAATGCGTCTCGTCGCGAACCGAAGGTGGCCGCAGCGCATCTGCGAGAGGGTCGGTCGATTGGAGTTTGTCCGCTTCGTTGTCATAGCCGGATTCCCTGCAAGCCGCTCGGATAATTGCATTGCGAACGGTTTCCGTTGAGAGCTTCGCATAATCGATTCCGGATGCCCCACCTGATATCCGATTGCTGAGATTCGCGAACTGGACCATTCTTTGTGCAACGCGTTTCGAGACCTCGGCGTCGTTCTTCTGTTGAATAAAAATCAGGTCCATAAGCATAATTACGGCAGGATCGGTGGCTCCATCGAGCGCTTCGACCTGCTGTTTGAGGTTCGGAAGTTCGTTGCATTGATCTGCAGCCCAAACCAATTGAGTCAGATTGGAGATCACCCCGGGTTTGAGCGTTGGTTCTCCGATGACTCTTCCTCGTTGGGTGCTCTGGAGGAAGCGGCTAGGAACCTGGGGGGTGCGAATTTTACAGTCGAGCGTACGCACGGTCGAACGCTGTGGGTTGGGCATCGTCCATTCGTACCATGTTCGGTACCGCTCCTGGGCAGGTCGAGTGCGTTGCCAGCGGACCAGATACTCCAGAGCTGGATTCTGATTCTCCGAGTCTCCCGAGGCCGTGTACTGGGGCGCATCGGGGATATCCGCACAACGACCGAGCAGTTCCCATGCATAGTCGTTCAGGCCCATTTGCACAGCGTATTTTGCGAGTTCTCTAAGATCCCTGCGTTGGATGGCACGCAGGTAGTCGCCTTGGCCGATACTCTGCAAGGAGCGCGATCGCGATTGAAGGGCGGCGTCGAAATTTTCGCGAACTCCCTTCGAATCGCCTTGGCCGGCAAGGTAGCGATTGAAGCTCGTGACAAATTCGGTCATGAGGGGTTGGTTCAAATTCGAATAATAAGACCTAGCGTCCGATGCATTCTTCATTGCCAAGGATTTGGTTACCAATCGCCTCATGATCGGTAGGGCCGCCTGTCTCAACTCGGGTTGAGTGAATGCCTGCACCGCTGCGAGGCCTGCGGTCTGAAGAGCCGCATCGGTGGCCAATTTTCCCGATTGTTGTGCGAGTTCATCGAGCACTGTTTTTGATGCGGCCATGTCCCCAGACTCGATCGCGATGAGGGCCAAAAGGGCCGTCTTCGACAGGATGTGGATTTCCTTGGTCTCACGGGCTTGTACCTCTTGTTGAAGAGCATCAAGCTTGCCGGCCTTTGCCGCCGAGCGAACTAACGAAGTCGCGAGCGATTCGGCGCGGCCACTCTCGACGGCTGTGGAATTGACATACAGTCGAATTTCGTCAGGCCGATTCGTTGGAATCGCGATGAGCCGCAGAGGTTCGTACAGCTCGGCGGGCGTATCCGACGAATTGCTACCGGAGGTAAACGCCTTTTTGATCAGGTTTTGGACTTCGGTTTCGATCGGATCCTTCGCGGGTGCGTTGTTAACTCCAGGCGGGCCCATCGCCATGAGTCCGAGCGATGGATCCGGTAGAGCCGATTGCGGGTCGGGTACGGGCATGCCGCCGCGAAGCGACATGGTCAATGCCTTGGTTGCGATATCCGAGCGACCGCTGGAGGCGGCCAGGGTGTAGACCTTCATCGCGACACGGAATTGGGAGATCGTCAGCGGTGGTTCGAGGATTGGCTTGGTCGATGCCGTCTGATCCTCGGTCTTCGGTTCGCCTTTCGATTTCGAGGCCTTGGTGGTCGCAAGAGCGAGCAAACGCTCCCAACTTTTTTCAGCTTGCTCCCAGTCTTTCTGCTGTGTTTGCATCTCCGCGAGTTCCAGAAGCATCGAGTATTGCTCGGTACCCGCCAGCTTGCGCATGCTGGCTTCTGCCGCCAAGTTGGCTGCTTGCAGAGCCAGTCGATGGCTCTCGGGGTGCGACGCATACGGGCGTGTTCTCGGCGGTTGTTGGATACGAGTTGTCTCGGCTGACGATGGGGTTTGAGCATCGGCATTGATAGTGCTTGGGTCGCGGAGAATCTCTTGCGCGAGGATCCAAAGATCCGCGATGCCTTGTGCCTCTTGGCGCTGTCGGTTGTTGGCTCGACGCCCTGGAGCGATCGGTTCGAGCTTGGCCAGTTCAAGCAGTTTTTGCAACTCCGGGGCGAGGAGCTCTCCCTGGCAGTCCTGTTCCATCATCCATAGGACGCGCACGAGGTTGACCGACAGATCGTTGGGTCGTTGTCCTGTGAGCAGCTTGAGTCGATCGGTGATGAGCTCAATGGTTTCCGGCTTGGTGATCGCGAGACGCAAAATTTCAAGCAGTCCGGACTCGATCTTTTGGTTCTCTTTCCCTTTTAGCGAAGGATAGCTGACCATCAGATCCAATCGCTGTTTTTCCGGTAGCAAGCGGTCGAGGGAATCGATCAGGGCGAGGTCGGTGATCGCCTTCTTGGAGGTTGCGATCTTTTTGACTATCTGCGTTTTCAAGTATCCAGTGTTTCCATAGAATTTCTCGGCTTTTTGCATGTCCGGATCGTCTTCTAGCTTTCTGACGGCCAGGTAGGCGTCGATCGGATAGGCGAGAGATTGGAATAGGCCGCTTGTGGATATCGCTCTTTGAATTCGCTGATACGCCTGGTATTCATCATTCCGATAGGAAGACGCTTGATTCGCCTGTTCCCGCAAGCGTTCGTCGATTCGCTTCTTGACGTAGGCCCTTTCCTCGGGCCGTTTGCTCGCGATCTTGGCCAGCGAGGCGATGGGAGAAAATTGCAGGTCGTCCGACGTCCGACGACTGGCCTGCTTCAATTCCGCTCGTTTCAGAAGCCGCAGGGCGAGATCCTCAGACGGCTCAAAGTCGCTGATTTTCTGACCGAGGAACCAACAGGTATCGATGGGGATATCGTCCCATGACTTCTCGTCTCCCAGGATGGTTTCCAATTGCTTGCGTCCCTGTTCTTTTTTCGCACCGGCCATATCGATCAAGGCCAACATGACTGGACCAGCCCGCCATTGGGGAAAACGCTTGACTTGCGCTTCGATGGTTTTTTCTAATTCCTCGCGGCGCGAGGGATTGGATTGGAGCGATTTCAACAGGTTTGTGAACACGAGCGATACGGTTCCGTCTGCATTGTATCCGGCGATACTATCCAACCCCATCCAAGGTCCAGAAGCAGCGATGGCCTGCGACTGGGGGATCACGCTTCGCTTGACCAATGCGTAGATCTTTTCGTTTTTTGCTAGTTCCGGTTGGTCAACCAGGTCGCGAATGATGGAGTCGCGATTGGAGGGGTTGGCCTCGAAAAGGCGTTCGATCAAAGGAACAAATGCTTCCGCACTCTCTGGTTCTTCGCGAATGCTATTTCGGACCATATTCATCAAATGCCAAGGGTCACGAAATCGCTTTAGGTCGATCGTCTGGCATTTGGCTATGAATTCCTTTTGTCGCTTGGCCTGCGAGAAGGCTCTGGAGACTTCGTAAAAGCTTTCTGCAATCCAGGTCGGTTGCGCATCGAACAGAATGAGGTACTGATCGCAAGCCTCGTTGTACTTATTCCTTTCCATCAGGTTGTTTGCGAGATTCCAACGCAAGATATATGAGTCTGGGCGGAGCGCAATCGCTTTGGTTAAATACTCGTCGGCTTGCTCTTCCTGGTTAGCCGCCGCAGAGTACTCGATGAGTTGCTCAAGCGTGTAGATCGAGTCAGGCGACTTGGCTAATTTCTCTTTCAGCGATTCGATCATCTTCTTGAGCTCACCGGCGTTGGCGAGTTGGGCAAGAGCGGCGTTTCTCTCGAAGCTGTTGCCGCTGCTGCCTCTTTGGAAAGATCGAGGACTGAAAGTGCGGCTGCTGTTCTGCGTTGCAGAATACGGCGAGGCGCTTCGCCTCAGAATCGCAAGCGCCGCTTGATTGGCACTCTCCGTTTTCCCCTGGGATTGATAGAGGCTCATCAATCTCACTTGGTTGCCTGATTGACGGGCCGATGTGCGTTCGAGCCGGGAGAGCAATGCGTCGGCTTGGGCATCCATCCCGAGCCGTTTCAATTGGGGCAACAGTTGCATTTGGGCATCGCTCGTCAGGCGTAGACCAAACAGCCGCTCGGCCGATTGCTTGGCTCGGTCGGTGTCACCGATTCGCTCAGCGAGTCGCAGTGCATCGGTTTCCCTTCGGATGAGTTGATTCTGATCGCGAGGCGTGATCTGGTCGATGGTTGACAACGCCTCTTCAAACTCTTCGCGAGACTCCAACAGCGAGGCCCATCGAAACTGCATTCTGGGCTCATTGGGATGTTCCGCAATGATTTTCGTTACGATCTGCATGGCTTCGTCCTGTTCGTCGGACCACCACAGCACGGACGCTAGATACCATCGCCAGAATTCCACGTCGTCGGTCGCCATCTGCGAGCGGTCGCGCAGTCGGTTGACCATGTCCTGGCTGACATCGTTTTTGCTCAGGACCTCGAAGAGCTGACGAAGAATCGTTACGGCTGGGGTATCAACTTCTCGCGAGATGGGCGGAAATACGACATTCACTCGGGTTTCCGTTTCGCCGTAATAGATCTGGATCTCGAGGTTGCCCGCCTGTTGGTTGGTATTCGAGGTTGAGGCAGGGGAGGTCTTTGCGGCCGCCGCTGCTCGGAGACGATACTTCCCTTCTGCGACGGCGACGGGGAGGATGGTATCGATCAACTGAAGGACGCGATCGTTTTCTTCCTCGCTTCCGAGTTGACCGATCCACTGCTGGAGTGCATAGGTGGCTTGGGCGAGGGGCATCGCCTGATTCGACTGTCCTTGTCCGCGATTGGTCGTCACCGGCGTTTCGGCAATCTGCTTCTTGGCTGCGGCAACCCACTTCTCGATGGCGTTGGGGATCTCGCTCTCTCGCTTTTGTGCGCGCAGCATCCTCATGACAGCGATCCAATCGTCGGCCGACTTGGCCGAATCGATCTGTTTCTGAATTAGCTCATTGACGCGATCGGTCTTTCCTGCTGTACGATATTCCTCCAGAATCTGGTCCTCAGAGCCCATACTGTGGCGAAAGACGCCGGGCAGCGCTTGGTAGCTCGAACCTACCATGACGTAGGCTTGGCCGATGCTGTCGTAAGCAAGGTTGGAGCCG
>Ga0208487_1000106_pt1 | contig 19814 bp, 41 predicted proteins | sample LakMenEpi21Sep12_FD_150723 | JGI IMG/M metagenome (GOLD analysis project Ga0208487, IMG submission 150723) | Freshwater microbial communities from Lake Mendota, WI - 21SEP2012 deep hole epilimnion (SPAdes) | ecosystem: Environmental > Aquatic > Freshwater > Lake > Epilimnion/Euphotic zone ...
CGCAACTCTTATTCAGGAGGCTGACCATGCAAACCTTCTTACCTTACAGCGACTTCCCCATGTCCGCCCGATCTCTCGACAATCGCAGACTTGGAAAGCAGCGCGTCGAAACGCTGCAAATCCTCAACGCGCTCACCAATCCCTCTTATGGTTGGCAAAACCATCCCGCAGTCAAAATGTGGCGCGGCCACATCGCCCACCTCGTTTTGTATGGTCTGGCGATATGTGATGAATGGAAAAAACGCGGGTTCAACGACACATGCGCTGCCAAAATCGCCGCACACATGCCAAACGGCGAAGCCGTTTCACCCCCGAAATGGCTCGGCAACGCCGACTTCCACGCATCCCACCGCTCCAATTTGCTTCGCAAATTACCCGAACACTATCGCCAGTTTGGATGGATCGAAAGCCCCGACCTTCCCTACGTCTGGCCGTTGCCCTAGCGGGCAACCCCTTTCACCTCCACGCACCTGCGGTTCTACCCCTCAACACGGAGTCCCAACATGAAAATCACTTCTCAAGCTACAGCCATCGAAGTCACCATAACTATCTCCGAATACGAAGCTGAAGTGCTGGCCTTCGTATGCAACAACATCGGAGGCGATCCATCCCTCTCACCTCGCGGCGTTTTCGATGACCTACGCAAAGGACTGCTCGCTTCCGGCATCAAAGAGCGATCGTTCCCCCTCTGCGATGGATACTCCAGCAGCATCATGTTTGCTCCTTCGAAAGGCTAAAATCATGCAGACCGGACTTTATTTCATGGGCCACGATTTCATCCTCGACATCGACTGGACTTTAACCCATCCCGGCACCAAACCCCAACTCTACGGCCCGCCGGAGGATTGCTACGAGGGAGACGACCCGGAATGGGAAGTCAACTCGATCCATCTCAAACTCGACGACCCAGACAAACCGGACGCCCCGCTCTTCAAAGCAACTGGCGCGCTGCTCGAACTCCTTGCAACTCATCGCGCAGTTGACGACGCGATCCTTGATTACATCGGGGAGTGGGGCGAAGATGAGGACTCCTATCCAGATGAGGATTATTACCGTGACCGATGACTGCATCTCCGCACCTCTAAACCCAGAGGGCAAGCGCCAAACCCTGACATTCAACTGCGCGGACATGGACGAGGCGTTCGACTTGATCCGCGCATACAAACCCCAAAACTTCTGGGCGCAGATCATTTGCCTCACTCCCGGCAAAGTGGAACTCCACCTCCGTCCGCTCGAAGAAAAGGATTATTGACATGCTATTCGCTGCATTGTTCACGCTTTCAGCTTTTCTCATGGCGTGGCTTTTCTTTTCAATCGCGGCTTACACGCTGATTTATGGCTCGTTGATATTTTCGTATTTTTGCCTCTGGGACGACGAGACTCGGAAAGCGATTTGTCCGAAAGGATTGTATCGGGCCATTATTTACGACGAATGATCGCAGCCGTGGACTTTTTTGTTGCATTTTCCCGCCCGTTGTGCGACTATAATATGTGAGTTGTCCCCTGTTACCCTACGTTACCTCGGAGCCTGCCATGTCACGAACCGCCCCGTTCCACGCTGCCACCGCCATCTACTCAGAAGGCGATTTCATTTACCTCCAACTCCGCGCCACAAAAGGCTACACGCAAGAGCTTTCCTTCCCCGCCACACCCGGAGGCATGGCAGCGCTCATGCGGGTTCTGCGTGAACGCGAGATGGCCGGGGCAACCCAGCCGCACCGCATAGCAGGCCCGACCATGCCGATCCAGCATGTCGTCAATTCCTGGGCTCGTGACCCCAACGCCGAAGCAAAAGCCGAACGCGCCCGCGAACGCGCCGAGAAGGAACGCTTTGCACGCAAACCTCTCACCGAAAAACTGAAAGACATGGAGGAACTGTTCAACGACCCGAACTTTGAATTTTAACCTTGACCCTACGGGTCAAACCCATCTGCTACTCACTTTCTAATGTGCCTAACACCTATCACTCAGGAGCCCAAAATGACCCTTTCCCAGATCTTCGCCAAACTCAACGCTTTCAACGCTGAAGTCGCGCTGCTTCGCAACAACTATCGCTACACCGAGACGTCTGAGCGCTGGGGATGCAGCATCACCGTTGACAACGACGGGACAGAAATCAAAGTGCGCTGCAACGCTGCTGACGGGGACGAAGCCTTGCGCCTCGCTTTCGAGAAATTCGACACCCTGATGAACTCCAAGACCGTCGCCAAAACCCTCAACCTCCCGTTGCTTTCTGCCCCCGAGGAAGTCGCGTGAGTCGCGTCGATGACATACTGAAAGAAGTGAGCGCCTTGTGCGCTCACTATCCCCCGCAACACATAGCACCGATCCTACGCCAACTCCTCGCCCACTGGACTCGCAAACTAAACCTACACGCCAAAGGCAAAGCGTCCCGCTTCACCCCCGTCGAAATCGACGAGATCATTCAATTCATCGAACAAAAACTCACAGAGTGCAAACATGACTGACCCCGACATCCCAAAGCACATAAAACGAGACGTGCAAAAGCTCGCATACGACCGAACAATCGAGTCCATCAACCGCATCTGCGACACATTCGGACGACAGCCTTCCATGCTCGCAGTCGTCGCATCATCATCCATGTCTGCAGCCTTCCTCATGCTTTATTGCTCCGCACGTTTGGAATGTGGCGAAGTGCCTCCCGCAAAACTTCTCGACGTATGGCGCGAAGCCATGAACAAAGAGTTTGACCTTATGCAAAAAGGTTTCAACATCGCAGCGGAATACACAAACATGTCTCCAGCCGAAAGAGCGAAATATGACGCATGACGACAACGAGCAGCGCGCTCTTATGCAACGCGCTATGGACGCTGCTCGCGAAATTCTCCAGGATCATCCTTGTATGGTTGTCGCAGGTTTCGACATGCCCGGCGGCCTCAAAATATGCTCCATTTCAAACGTATCGACTGAAAATCAGATCGACATGATGAACATGCTGATCGACGGCTTTAACCCCGCGCCGCAAGGCACGACTCTAAACTAACCGCAAACCCCAAACCGCAAACCCGAAAGGTGCCACATGCTTTCCAACTCCAATACCTTCGTCGTCCCTCTCGTCGGCGCACATTTCCGCCCCCCGGCGAAGACGATCATTCAATCTCTTCCCGCCGGTTACACGCTCGAACTTCGCCCCGAGCCGTCTAACCCTTACGACCCCAACGCCGTCGCGGTCTGGTTCGATGCCTCACACCTCTCGCCCGACGCAAAAGAGGAACTCGAGGCCACGCTCCCCGCGAACGGTGGAAACCTCGAAGACCTTCTTTCCCAACGCTTTTGGCAGCTTGGCTATCTCGCAAAAGAACACGCTGCGATCCACCAAGAACGAGTCGCCATGATAATCGAAGGCCACAACGAAGATGCTGCGGTTTCAGGAGAAGGTTTTCTATGGAGTGGTTTCCCGTGCAAACTGTCGTTTACAGGCTCGGGCCAGCCTGCGGTTATCTTCAACCTTTGACGAGCGCACCATGCAATTCAAAATCTTGAAAGGCAAAAAGCCTGAGCCGCTCACGCAATACCCCTTTCTTCGCATGGAGATTGGGGATGCGTTTTTCATGCCTTGCCCTCGTGACATGAGGCCGAACTGCTCCACACAAGTCCACAACGCGGCTCGCCGCTTTCGCGAAAAACATCAACCTGGATTTAGAATAACAGTCCGATCTACCCACAACACAAAAGGCTTCGGCCTGCTTATTCATCGTATCGCTTAAATCTGCAAGGATATGTCGTTATGAAACCAACTCCCGAACAAGCCGCCATCATTCACGCGGCCACGCAGCCTCAGTCGCTCATGGTAAACGCGCTCGCAGGCACCGGCAAGACCACAACCCTCACCATGCTCGCCAAGGCTTTGCCCCCCGAGCCAGCCCTTGCCCTCGCCTTCAACAAGAAAATTAAGGAAGAGTTAGAAAAACGCTTTCCCAAAAACTTCAGCGTAATGACCATGAACGGCCTCGGCCATCGCGCATGGTCTTTTACGATCAACAAAAAGAAAATGCTGATCGACGCGAACAAAATCGGACGCCTCACAACTGACGCGCTCAAACCTTTTCCCGAAAGCAAAGGGGAATGGTCAGCGATCCGCACACTTGTGGTCATGGCGATGCAGCGCGGACTCGTCCCGTCGCAATTCCAACATGCCAAATCGCTCGTTCCCGACACCCCCGAAACATGGGAAAAACTTGACTACGAACTTGATCTAAACCTCACCGCTGACGAGCGCAAACTTGCGCGCAGGGTTCTCATCTCGTCCATCGAAGAAGGAATGAACGGCTGCATTTCTTACGACGACCAAATTTATCTCCCAGTCGTGTTTTCGGGAGCGTTCCCGCGTTTCAACATTGTGCTGGTTGACGAGGCCCAGGACCTTTCACCCCTCAATCACCAAATGCTCCGCAAAGTGGCTGCTGGTAAATTGATCGTTGTGGGCGATCCCCGCCAAGCCATCTACGCTTTTCGCGGCGCAGACCATAACAGCATGACCAACCTCAAAACCCTCAAATCCGAATGGATCGAACTCCCGCTCAACACCACGTTCCGCTGTCCGCAGTCTGTGGTCGAGCGCCAACACATTCACGCCCCGGACTACCGTGCAGCGCCTTCCAACCCGAAAGGTTCCGTCAACACATTTATGCGAGGCGAACCGTGGGATTGGAGCAAGATCGAAGACCTTTCGCAAGGCGACGTTGCGATCCTCTGTCGAAACAACGCGCCGCTTTTAAGCATGGCCTTCAAATTGCTGCGCCAAGGCATGGGCGTGAACATGCTCGGTCGTGACATTGGCCGTGGTCTTTCGGCGCTTTGCAAAAAACTCTCCGCAGATCAATCAACGACCATCGACGTTTTCAAACAAAAGCTCGAAAGTTGGTTTGAAACCGAACGATCAAAAGCGGAAGCGAACGACGACGCGAGCAAGATCGACTCCGTGACAGATCGTTATGAGTGTATTGTGTCGGTGATCGAAAACCGATCGCCCAGCACAGTCCGCGCCCTTGTGTCTGAACTTGACAATTTGTTCGCGAAGGACTCCGGCCTCGTCACACTCGCGACAGGCCACAAAGCAAAGGGCCTCGAATGGGATACCGTTGTGCATCTCGATCCGTGGCGCATCCCTTCCAAATGGGCCAAGAAAGACGACGAGATCAAACAGGAGCACAACTTACAATACGTGCTCGAAACGCGCACCAAGCACACTTTAATTCTGGCAAACCTAAAGGATTTTTCGTGATGACAAACACTGCTCCTCTACATTTCCTTGCGCCCGAGCGCCCACGCATCTCCGGGCTCCCCGCGTTCCGCACCGACATGAACCCCGGTGGACTCTCGATCATCCCCGGCCTTTACTGCTCGCCGATAGGCGACGGCACGGAAGTGGAAATCTCCGGGTTCTTTTCGAGTGGCCCCAACCGCTCGACCCGCAAGGTGCTAACAATCCGTGCGGATTGTTTTACAGCGTTCTGGACACGCTGGTTAGCAGACCCCGAAGGCGTGGCGGAACGCGAATTTGGCTGGACTCCGTTGCCTCAAGGGGCAACACCTAACGCAACGCCCACTCTCGACCTCAACGATCTGCTCGGAGACTTCTGACATGACGCGCAATGCAATCTCGATCCTGTGTTTGTGTGTGGGTCTGTGCGACGGTTACACGACTTTCTACGGCCCCCAAGGACAACTCGCAGGTTCCGCCAACACCATCGCAGGCTACTCGACGTTTTATGGGCCGCAAGGGCAATACGCCGGAAGCGCCAATTCCATCGGCGGCTATACCACTTATTACAACTCCGAAGGCTCACTTGCAGGTTCTTCCTCCAATCTCGGAGGCGAAGAATGACTGACCACACCAACACCTATCCCGACCTTGTGAACGTCGAAGATTGGCTCAACGCAAAGGGCTACACGGGCGAAGCTGGCGCCTGTCATCAGGCTATGAGCCTCATTCGTAGCCAAGAGAAGCGTATCGCTGACTTGCGTAAAGAAGCTGACATGATGCACAGCGAATACAAGACAGCCATCACCCGCATAAACGAATTAGAAGCCGCATTAGAAGCGAAGGACAGGCGGATTGCGGAGTTGGAAAAAATGCTCGCCGTGCATCGTCTGGCGGTGGATGTTGACGCCTTGAAAGCCCGCATCGCGGAACTTGAAGCGGCTATGCTACGAATTGGTCAACCGGGAAAACAAATCGTTTACTGCCGTGATGGACATGAGGAAACCGTGTTGTTAGCCCGCGCCGCTTTGGAGAAGAAAAATGACTGAGACTGACCGACTTATAGAATTGGTTGCGAAGCTGCGCGCCTACCACATTATCAGCAAACGTGACGAATTTATCGACGCAGCCGAAGCGATAGAGAGGCTTATGGTAGCATTAAAGCCGTTTGCTGACGCCGCTGATAATCTGCCTGATGACTACATGGACGGCGATATTTGGCAGCATCCCGTGGCAATGAAAATAACGGTTGAAAACCTCCGCGCCGCCCGCGCCGCTTATCTGGGAGAGAATAAACTATGACAACTGACACAAAGATTTCTCAATTATATTCTGTCAATGAACTTGGCGAAGGCGGACCTGTAGAGGTTTGGCTTTATAAAGGCAGAATTGTAATCCGCGCTTATAATTGCAGCGGGAATGAGCACACTAATATTGACCTAGAGCATTTGATGGATTGTTTGAATCAGTGGAGCGCCGCTTATCTGGGGGAGAAAGAATGAGTGGGGTTGGGAACGGGCCGCCTTTGATGGCCGAACACCAAGCGGTTCATGAAATCCGCGCTGATGAAACGCTGGCGCTACGCGCCCGCATCGCGGAACTTGAAGCCGAGAACGAAGAACTGAAAAAGGCAATTTCTAAACCGTGGATGGGTTCTGCCCGCGCCGCTTATAGGGGAGATAAGGAATGAGTGACGACCAAACCGAAATTATCATGGAACTTCAAAAATTAGCGAACGCGACCATAGCAAAGCGCGACGTCTGCATCGCGGAACTTAAATCCGCACTCAAACCTTTCGCAGATTTATCCACCTATTGGGAAGGTGACAAACTTCCTCTCCAACCCAACCTTATTCTCATCGAACCCCTTCCAGTCCTTTACGCAACGAAAGCCTTGAAAGATGAAGATCGAGAAGGTTAGCAGATATGTCCCGGTCGTCACGGGGCTCAAATCGGAAGGTGTCGCTGCGGGAAGCACACAGCGCCACATGCTTCTTTCCATCCCACGCTTGAAATGGCTCGAGGGTGAAGGAACAGATTTCTACCATAAATACAAATCTCCTGAAGCAGTCCCGCACATCGAGAACCCATCACACAGCGCGCATTGGGTGAAAGAAGTCCAGGCTTTACCTATTACTGATCGCGAATTGCTCGTGGAAAAACTTGTGAACGACGGCAAGACTCGAAAGCAAGTTGCAGAAGCTGTCGGCGTCGAACCGGGCAGCGTCGCGAACATCCTCAACCGCGTTCGCGTGAAACGAGCCTATCAAGCCCTTTCCCACGACGCATCACTCGAACCTGATGGAGATGAATGACATGCCTGCATGGGTTTTGATAATCTGGTTCGTCGGTGCAAACATTGCCACGACCTCGCATGAGTTTGTTTCCAAAGAAGCCTGCGACAACGCTGGAAAAACTGTGGCAGCGCAAGGCGGACTTGGTTATAAGATCGGTTTCGCCTGCGTTCCAAAGGAGTTATTCCATGGCCTTCGATAAAAAATCGTGGCGAGAGGAAAACCGCGAGAAAGCGCGATTACATTCCGCTCGTTACCGCTTACGCAAAAAAGGACTCGACCTTCCGCCAGAAACCCTCGCGGAACTTGAGCGCCTTCGCGAAGAAAAGAAAGCGGCAAGCGCCGAGCGACGAAAAGAAATCAATCGACGTTGGAACCGCGAACACAAAGAACAACGCGCAGCTCGCACAAAGGAACGCTACACAAATGATCCAGAATTTCGCGAACGCACACTTGAACTTGCGCGAGCAAGACGCGCCAAAAACAAACCTGTGCTCACCGAAGAACAAAAAGCCAATCGACTGCGGCAAAAACGCGAAGCACAAGTTAAGGCAACAAGAGCGTCCACTGCAAAGGCCGCACTCGCTCGTCAGGAAATGGGCAGACAGGCGGAGCCGAAGCGTCCTGCACCCAAGCCCAATGTTTTAACTGAGGCGCAACGCAAGGCTCCGAAATGGAAAGTGAAAAAGCCCGGACGGCTGATTGCGCTGTGCGGCTGGCACGGGTGGTGACGGAGATTAGGCCCCTTTGCTAGACGGTATGAAATGGCCCTAAGTTTTTTCCCCAGCGCGCAACTTTTTAGTTGCAATGGGCCAAACCTTATGGCACCTTAAATCGTCAAAGGGGCATCCCCCACAATCCTAAAATTTAAGGAACCAGTAAATGTCAAATCGTGCTCTCAAGCTGCCGCATGGCGTCAACGTCTCCGTCGCGCAGCCCTACGCTGAAGGCCATGTGCTGACCGCGCTCGAAGCGGACAAGCTGAACCATGTCCTCGCGGACAACGTGCGGACCTCGCTGATCGCCAAGATTAAGAAGCTCGCGGAAGCTGGTGAGATTGACGCCACGGCCCTGTCGAAAGAGTTTCAGGCGTATGCTGACGCCTATTCGTTCACTGTCCGCGCCCCGAAAGCCGCCGCTGATCCGGTCGCCAAAGAGGCGAACAAGATCGCCAAGGAGCAGGTTCTCGCGGCTATCCGCAAAAAGGGCGGCAATCCTTCGGACTATTCCGCCGAGCAGATTTCCGAATACGTCGCGAAGGTTCTCCAGCACAAGCCGGAAATCCGCGAGGAAGCCGAGCGTCGTGTCAATTCTTCCCGCCAGATTGCTGGCGACCTGCTTTCGGACCTTTTCTAATACCTGCGCGTTGCATGAATAGCGGGGTTTTCGTTTCCTCCCTTCCCCGCTTGTCCGTCAGCCAGACGATGGACCTCTGAAACTACTGGCGAGCGGGGGGTCTGCCCCCGCTTTCTTTTTGCCAAAAGGTAAAAGGTGCAATGTCGAAAGAAATGGAATTGCTCTACGAGGCTTATCATTCCGACTACGGAATTGAAGTCGAACTTCTGGGCAATTACCAGATGTCACTTCAGCGCCTTTACGCAGCAAAACGAAAAGACCCTGACCTCGACATTCTTCAAATCTCCCGATCCCCCACTTCTCCGACACATATTTGGATAGTCAAAACCGACAAACCGCAAGTGCAGTCCACGCCCCCGCAGGGCGAAGCCCTTAAACAAAACCCACAGGGAGACGGCCCCCTTTACAACTTAGCCGACTTGTTAGGAGACGACTAAAATGGCCGCGCGGCTTTCTGAGGACACGACAAAAATCCACTTCCACATTTTCACCAAGGACCTGGAAGAAATCGACCAGCTTTTTTGCCGCGAAGGCATTCGGACGGTCGGCAGGTCCAAGGCTCTTCGACTCATCATCCATGCGTATCTGCAGCAAATAAAGAGGAAAGCCCATGCAAAGTCAGTTGCCTTCGACCCCAGCATCACAGCCCTCATCGACGACGGCTAATGCCGAGCATATCGGGGAAAAGATTTTGGAAGAGGCGTCCCCGGCAAGCCTCGAAGAACTGATGAACCGCGCCCCGCAGATCACGGACGCAGAGGCGGATAGGATCATCGACTATTTGAGAGCGCAACGGGAAAAGTTTGCCGCACAGGAAGCAGCACCAAAGCCCAAAAAAGCGCCTCGCCAGAAAGGCCCGATCCTTTCCGCAGACGAACTTCTAAAAGACATCGACTTAAACTTTTAAGGTGCCCCATGCTGACCAAAGAAGAACTTGAGCAACTCGTGCAGGACATTCGGCAGCAGGCATCAACATGGCTCGGGGATGAGGCAAGTGAAAAGATCGAGCGTCTCATCGCACACACCATGTTTTTGAGAGGACATCACGACAACATTCAAGCGATGCTGATGAACGGTTATCGCATGGTTCAGATCGGTGCAGACACTCGCAAATCCTAACAGACAGGGACGCCCCATGTCAGAAGTCGTAAACAACTCACTTTCGCTAATCACTCCGCGCTTTCAATTTGCGTGGGACAGCACCTCGATTGGCGCTTTCAAAACGTGCCCACGCTATTACCAGCTTTCCATTCTTGAGGGATGGCAGCCGAGAGAAATCTCCGTCCACCTAACTTTCGGCCTTCACTTTCACTCCGCGCTTGAACAATACGATCATCTGCGCTTCGGCGGCATGGGTTATGACGAAGCGCTGCGTGAAGTGGTTAGATATGTGTTGACAATCACTTGGGACGAGCAAAAAAATCGTCCGTGGATTTCAGACGACCCGAACAAAAACCGCCTGACGCTTCTGCGCAGCATCGTTTGGTATCTCGATCAGTTCAAAGACGATCCGATTGAAACTGTGCGCCTCGCGAATGGCAAGCCTGCGGTCGAACTTTCGTTCCGCTTCGATAGCGGCTACACGTCACGCCAAGGCGAAAGCATTTTGCTCTGCGGGCATCTTGATCGCCTCGCCACGCTTAATGGCAAAGCCTTCGTGCTCGACCGCAAAACCACAAAGTCCACAATCAACCAGTCGTTCTTCGACAAGTTTACACCCGACAACCAGATGTCGCTTTACGCCATCGCTGGAAAGATCGTTTACAACGTGCAGATCGAGGGGATCATCGTGGACGGTGCGCAGATCGCGCAGACCTTCACACGTTTCTTGCGAGGCGTCGTTCCACGCACGGAGTCTGGGTTAGAAGAATGGTATTTCGACCTCGGCCAATACATCGCGACCGCAGAACTTTACGCTGCACAAAACTATTGGCCGATGAACGACAAAGCCTGCGGCATGTATGGCGGTTGTCCGTTCCGTAAAATCTGCGGCCTTCCCCCATCCGTGCGTCACGAGTGGCTTCGCGCAGATTTCACTAAACGCATCTGGGACCCGCTCAAAGTTCGCGGTGACATATGAGCGTCCACATCGTTCGCCACTCAGACGACGGTTACATCATCATCGTCTTCGACCGTAAATCGCAAACCTGGATCGCAGTCGCCACAACACCTCACGAACTTTTGGCAAAACAAATATCAGTCGCACTACAACGGAGCATGACATGACCTCTTACGCAATTTACATAGAAGAAGGCACAACTTTCTGCATCATCAAAGCAGATCGAGATGGCGTTTATCGCAAAATTGCTGAGTGCGAAAACAAAGCAACTGCTGAACTTATCCTTTTGCTTCTTATTAAAGCGGAGATGCAATAATGCCATCCCTTAAAGACCATCACTCCGCAGACACGACAAAGCTGTTGTTCGTGGGCGACTCGGGATCAGGCAAGACCGGCGCACTTGCGAGCCTTGCGGCGGCGAACTACAAAATTCGCATCCTCGATCTCGACAACGGCGTGGATGTGCTGCGCGACCTTTTGACATCAGGCCGCTACGCGAAAGACAGCATCGCAAACGTGGATTACGTGACCATCACGGAGCCAATGAAAAACGTGGGCGGCAAGTTGATCCCCGCGAAGGCCAGCGTTTGGCAGCGCACGACAAGCATGTTGGGCGATTGGAAAGACGGCGACACGAGCCTCGGTGCGATCACCACATGGGACAGCAAGACAGTTCTCGTCATCGACTCACTCACCATGCTTTCCGACGCAGCTTTGTCTTACATTTTGGCAATGAACGGTCGCCTCGGCCAGCATCCTCATCAAAGCGACTGGGGCTTGGCTCAGGTCCTCGTCGAGAACCTGTTGCGCATGTTGTATGACGAGTCCGTAAAATGCAACGTGATAATCAACTGCCACATCAAACCGATGGGAGACGAAAGTGGCCCGGAGCGTTACTATCCTAACACTTTGGGAAAAGCTCTCCCTCCGAAAGTGGGCCGTTACTTCAACACGGTCTTGCTTGCGCAGTCTTCTGGTCGCGGGCAAAATCTCAAACGCCAGATCTTCACCACGTCTCAAGGAACGATTGAGTGCAAAAACACAGCACCTTCAAAAGTTCAAGCGTCTTATCCGCTCGAGTCTGGTCTAGCAGACTATTTCGCAGCGGTCCGAAATTAGGACCAAAGGTCCTAATACTGGCCCTTCACGGGGTCTATTCACTATGGAGTAAAAAATGGCTGTTAATTTCAAAGACCTCCTCGCTGTAAATCTCGATGATGTGAAAGCGCCGATGGCGCTGCCGGAAGGCACTTATCACGGCACAATCGCTTCGTTCGAATACGGAGATAACAACAAGAACAAGACGCCTTACGTGCGTTTTGGCTTGAAGTTCCACTCCGCGAGCGATGATGTGGACCCGAAGGACTTGGCGGAGATCGACCTTTCGACTCGCAAGATGTCCACGGACTTCTACCTCACGCCGGATGCGCGTTTCCGCTTGAAAGACTTTCTGGAGTCACTTGGCCTCAAGACGACTGGTTCGACGTTTGACGAACTGATCCCGGAGGCTGTCGGCCAGAGCGTTCTTGCTTACATCACGCAGCGTTTCAACCCGGAACGCCCGGATGATCCGCCGAGAAACCAGATTAAAACCGTCAAAGGCGAATAATCTAACAAAGCAGGGAGGGGGAATCCCCCTCCCTCACTTGGAGGCTGAAATGGTTAAGTGCAAAATTGACGATTGCGAAAATGTAGCCAAGACCAAAGGCTGGTGTGGCAAGCATTATCAGCGCTGGCTTGTAAACGGCGATCCGCTTTACATTCGCACTCAACCAAAAGGTTCCCGCAAGACTGCTATTTGTTCTGTCGATGATTGCTCTCGGCCAGTTCATGCAAATTGTTTATGCGGTAAACATCAGCAGCGACTTTACCATCATGGCTCGACAGATGCTCGCCGGAACGAAAACGGAGCAGGTCATGTTCATCACACTGGCTACCGTTATCTGAAAATAAATAACAAAACAGTTGCAGAACACAGACTGATTGCGGAAAGGGCTTTGGGAAAACCACTTCCTGCTGGAGCAGTCGTGCATCACATCAACGGAGTTAAATCCGATAATCGCCCATCAAATTTAATCGTCTGCCCAGACGAAGCCTATCACAACTTACTTCACACTCGCCAAAACCAATTTGGTTACGAAGGATCACTGTAATGGACATTTCCCTTAAAGACATCTGGATTGACCGTGGGTCACGCCAGCGAAAAGAAATTATCATCGACGACCTTTTGGAAAGCATTCCGAGGAATGGAGTGCTGGTGCCGATCATTTTGGTGGCCGAAACTGGCCCCGCAAACCAACCTTACAAATTGATCGCAGGCGAACGGCGCTTCACAGCATCTCGCCAGTTAGACCTCGAAACCATCCCGGCCCGATTACTTTCGGACCTCTCGCCCATCGAACAGCGTGTCGTCGAACTCGAAGAAAATTTGAGGCGTAAAGATTTGGGCTGGCAGGATCAATGTCTCGCGATGGCTTCGATCCATGAAGTGCTGGGCCAGCAACACGGCGATAGCTGGAACTACACGAAGACCGCGGACAATCTGGGTTATAGCCCCGCGTGGGTGCAGCGATGCTGCCGTGTCGCCAAGGAACTCCATCGCGATAACGTGCGAATGATGGAGTCTGCGACCCGCGCCTACAACTTCATATCCAGAGAGGATGAACGGGTCGCGGCGGACGCGGTTAGCAACCTTTTGCATAGCGCCACAGCGGCGGCCAATGACGCCCTTGAAGGGGTGGAAGGTAGTAACCCCCTAGACGACCTTTTAGACGCAACCACCGGCCAAAAAACCCCCCATACCGGCGCATCGGCGGACGCCCCGCCGAAATCGGCACGAACGGCACCCCTCATAACCCCAGCCGACCAGTCCATCCTTCAAGAGTCGTTCCTCGATTGGGCTCCAGCCTATCGGGGCGAACCCTTCAACCTGATCCACTGCGACTTCCCCTACGGCGTGAATGTCTTCGGAGGCGCATGGTCTGGCAAGCGCACCACATCTGGCTACGACGACGGCGCAGACGTTTACATCAAATTGATTGAATGTTTGTGCGCCAACCTCGACCGCATCATGGCTCATTCCGGGCATCTGGTGTTTTGGCTTTCTGGCGACATCAAAATCCAAGCCAGAACCCTGGAGATGTTTTCCGACCTCGCGCCCAATTTGTCGTTCTGCAATTTCCCCCTTGTGTGGGTCAAGAGTGACAACGTGGGAATTGTGCCGGACCCCAAGCGCGAACCCAGACGCATTTACGAGACGGCCCTGATCGCATCTCGCGAAGATCGCCTGCTTGTGAAGCCCGTCAGCAACGCAATCGCCTCCCCCACAAACAAGGAGCATCATCCCCACACCAAACCCGAACCAGTCCTCAAGCACTTTTTACAAATGTTTGTCGATTCGAACACCAGATTTCTCGATCCGACATGCGGTGGTGGGTCATCGCTGCGGGCCGCAGAAGCCCTCGGAGCCGATCATGTTATCGGCCTCGAGATTAACGATGAATACGTGACAAACGCGAGACGAGCCCTCAATCAATCGCGTGTGCTGCGGAAAGCATCGTCCATGCAAAAGGAGCAAACTTCATGAGTGAACTTTCTGAAAAAATCGACATCCACGAACTTTACGAAACCATCGCTGATCTTAAACAGGAGCCTTACATGATCCCCGCACCTCCCGCTAACTCCCAGCACACCACCATCACGAATGCGATTGCTCGCGCCGAACATTTGTTCGCGACGAAGAATGCTGAATACGGCGATAGCGGCGACATCCTTGCGAACTTCCGTCGCCTCGCTGCGCAGCAGGGCGTTCCGATGTCAACCGCGTGGTTCTTTCTCGCAGGCAAACACCTCGACTCGATCACGCAGTATGTGAAGGACGTTCGTGAGGGCAAAGCCCGTTCGCGAAGCGAGCCAATCGAAGGTCGCATCGACGACATGGTGGTTTACAGCTTGCTCCTGCTCGCTATCGTCGCAGAGGAAAACCGCTGATGGCCCCTCGCGCCAAACCCACACCTGACAGCGGCACCACAATCTCGAATTGCACTTTTGATGCCACAATCAAAGTCGATGCCGATTTTGTAAATGCTGTTGTCGCACTTGCGAAAGCCGCAGAACACAATGCGGAGGCTATTCGAACAATCGCCTCCAACTTGCAGTTCAAAGGCAACCACGCTCCGGCAATTCTAATCAATCCGCAAGGAAAGGTATAATCATGCCTGAGTTATCATTCGGCGAAAAGATCGTCCGAAAGTCTTTCAACCCTTCCGAACAAGCAGACGTGAAAGAAGCAAAACGTCTTGCGGCAGAGTTAATCGACTTTTGCTACGACATGATGCCGGACGGCGCTGGCTCCGAACTTAAAGACGAAGAACTGCGACTTTACGGCCAAGCAATCACTTCGTTCGAAGCCGGAGCCATGTGGCTTGTCAAAGCTCTAACCGCAAAGCAGCAGTAACATGCACAACGCAGCGCCAGCATTCGCTCATTCTTCTGGCCCGAAAGACGCAAAGATTGCGTTTGTCGGTGAAGCCTGGGGTGAGCAAGAGGCAATGGTCGGAAAGCCCTTCCAAGGCTACGCAGGTCAAGAACTGACTCGTATGCTGAAAGAGGCAGGGATTGCTCGAAAAGATTGCTTTCTTACAAATGTGTTGGCGCTGCGTCCCCCGAACAACGACTTCACCGCGCTTTGTTGCAAAAAGGCTGAGTGCGGAGAAGACTATCTCCACCCGCATTTAGGTAAAGTCGGACAATACCTTCGCCCCGAATACCTGTCAGAACTGGAGCGCCTCCGTGTCGAATTGGAAGAAGTTCGCCCTAATATCACTGTCGCTTTGGGGGCTACAGCTTGTTGGGCTTTGCTTGGCACTAATGGTCTTGGAAGCCTACGCGGGACAGTGGCAACAGGAACTCTTGCTGGCGGCAAAGTCCTCCCGACCTATCACCCTTCGGCAGTCCTGCGTAATTGGGCCAATAGGCCGATTACCCTCGCGGATTTAATGAAGGCCAAACGCGAAAGTCTTTTCCCAGAAATCAAAAGACCCTCCAGACGCATTTTGGTCAACCCGACAATCGCAGAATGCCATGAATGGATCGCGCAACACATTCGTGCTGAAAGCGCCTGCGACATCGAAACAAAATACGGCATGATCGAGATGATCGGATTTAGCGCCGACGCTGAAAACGCAATGGTCGTTCCATTCTGGGACCGCTCGAAAGGCGGAAATTACTGGTCAACGGCGAACTTAGAACGAGATGCTCGAAACGTGGTGCGTTCAATTCTCGAAAATCCGTTCGTTGTTAAAATCTTCCAGAACGGTCTTTATGACTTGCAATATTTAATGAAAGAAGGTTATCGTCCTCGTTCGTGCCTCGAAGACACAATGCTTTATCACCACGCCCTTTATCCTGAAATGCAAAAGGGGCTGGGCTTTTTAGGCAGCGTTTATACTTCCGAACCCGCGTGGAAAACAATGCGCGGGAAGAAAATCACGGAGATGAAAAAGGATGATTAAATGCAATCACGCAAACATTCCTTTCTGGAGGCTTTTCTAAACACCGCTTCTGGATTTGTAACTTCCCTTTTGACGCAATGGCTGGTGTTCCCATGGTTCAACCTACACCCTTCACTCCAAGAAAACATCAGCCTCACCGCGATCTTTACCATTGTAAGTATTGTAAGGAGCTACGCATGGCGCAGAGTGTTCAACCATCTGCATATGAAAGGTTTGCTCTAATGCTTTCACCGCTCATCCTCTCGTTCGTGCCTTTCACATATTACATCGTGACTGGTTCTGAAAAAGCGTTAGCCGTTTGGGTGCTGTTTGTTGCTTGCGGCATGGTGCTCTAATGCCAATCATCGACACCTCCACGCTGCAAGAAGGCATTGTGCTCGCAGAAAACGAACAGCTTTACAACGGTCTGGATTGCTGCATCACACACGAAGTGCTCGACGCTATTCGTGCAATCGGCCCTGCGCCCCGCATTTACAATTTCACCCGCGCGCTCCAGGCCCCTGTTATGGACATGATGCAGCGGGGCTTTCGCATTGACTCTTACGAAAGGCAAAAAGGCATTGACACGCTTACTGTCGAAATCCAGCGCCTTACTGGTTTGCTCAATCGTTTTGCTTATGCCGTTTGGGACAAGCCCCTCAAAGCCAATTCCCCAAAAATGCTGCAAGAATTTTTCTTTCAACACATGCGTATCCCCGAAATCTGGACTTCGAAGAAGGGGGAGCGCAAATTGTCCATGGACCGAGAGGCTCTTGAAAAACTCGACAACTACTTTCACGCCCGTCCAATGGTGGCAACCATACTGGCTATCCGAGACGCTGTGAAACAACTCTCCGTGCTCAACACGGAAGTGGACAGCGACGGTCGCATGAGGACTTCTTACAATGTCGCAGGAACAGAAACAGGACGCTTTTCATCCAGCACAAACGCTTTCGGCACCGGCACGAATTTACAAAACATTACTTCGTCTCTGCGAAAAATGTTTGTCGCCGACCCCGGATACAAACTCTGCGGCATTGATTTGGAACAAGCAGAAAGTAGAGAAGTGGGATGGCTTTCAGGCACCATCTGCGGTGATTGGTCTTATCTGGACGCCTGCTATAGTGGCGACCTTCACACTCTTGTGGCAAGGACTGCTTGGCCCGAATTGGGATGGACAGACGATCCAAAGGCCGACCGTAAAATCGCAGACACTCCCTTCTACCGTCACCTCACCTACCGCGACATGGCGAAGAAACTCGGGCACGGAAGCAATTATCGCGGATTACCTCCGACCATGGCCCGACATGCCAAACTCCCCGTTGTCGTCGCCGAACAATTCCAAACCCGATACTTCGAGCGTTTCTCAGGAATACCAAAATGGCATAGATGGGTCGCCCAACAACTCCAAACTTCAAACCGTATCATCACACCTTTCGGACGAGAGCGCACGTTCTTCGGACGAGCGAACGATGACTCGACGCTCCGCGAGGCGATTGCGTTTTCACCACAGAGCGCGACGGCGGAGAGGCTGAACCTGGTTTTGTGGAGAGTTTGGAAACACATGCCGCAAGTGCAGTTAATTGCCCAAGTCCACGACGCTCTTTACTTTCAATACCCCGAACACCTTAACGAAGTTGACATCATCTCCGAGGCTCTTTCACATTTCGATCTCGCATTTGAAAAAGACGGTCATCAGTTAGTCGTCCCCGGCGAAGCGAAAGTCGGATGGAACTGGGGCAACTTCGACCCAGACTCCAATCCCGATGGTTTGGCTAAGTGGAAAAACAAAAAGGACGAGCGCAGAAGAACACCTCTGCTCTCACAAAAACTTTAATAGCAATTTGCTTTTAGAAATGCAGGGAGCCTGGGGTGGACTTTGTTGATTCTTTTGTGGCGTTCACTGACGAGCGCCCGTCACCAGAAATTTTCCGTAAATGGGCGGCGATCACCACGCTTTCTGGCGCGTTAGAAAAACGTGTTTGGTGCATGACAAAAGCAGGTCCGCAATATGCGAACCTCTACACAATGCTCGTGGCCCCTCCGGGCATCGGCAAATCGCAAGCGATCAATCCTGCCGAAGCGCTGCTCAAGGCCACGAAGAAATTTCACATCGCACCCAACAGCGTGACAGCCGCCTCATACATTGACGCGCTGGGTCGGTCGGCACGGAGTGTGTTGAAACCCAACAACTCTGGAGTCCTCGATTACAACCACCTATTTGTCTTCGCAGCAGAGCTAGGTGTTTTTATTAACGCTCACGATCTAAACTTCCTATCCATCATTAACGAGTTGTTCGACCACAAAGCAACATACCGTGAGGAACGCCGCCACAGTTTGAAAGACCCGATTGAAATTCACAATCCCATGACCACGCTGCTCGTCGGATCACAGCCCGGTTTCTTGGCGACGTTGCTTCCCGAGGCCGCATGGACAATGGGCTGGACCTCTCGCCTTTTAATGGTCTATTCCTCGTCCATGCCCGATGTCCCGCTGTTTGGCGAATACAAAAACATGGACGCGGAGCAGAAAAAACTTGTTCAAAAGTTAGATGCCTGCGCAGACTATTACGGCGAAATGAAATGGGACGCGAAAGCTATTGCGGACATGGAGCGCTGGCGCAAAGATAAATGGGGACCAGTTCCCGATCATCCGAAACTCGCCAACTACATTCCACGTCGAGGAACAATCTTTGCCGTTAAACTCGCGATGACTTCCGCCATGGCTCGCGGCGAAGAACTCGCTATTCGAATGCAAGATGTCGAACGGGCGAGAGGCTGGTTGCTTGAGATTGAAGAATTGATGCCGCAAATCTTCCGCGACATGATTATGCGCTCCGACGATCAAGTGATCGAAGAAACATTTCAGTATTTATTCAGCATTTATGTGAAGCACCGCGCCCCGATTGCTGCGGCAACAATCTTACGGTTTTTATCACAGCGCACTCCCGCCGAAAAAGCGGAGCGTATTATGAATTTAATGGAAAAGGCGGGGATTATTCAGCGTCAAGCGGGGACAGAAACTTACGTTCCGCTGGCTAGGGAAATGCACGGGGCAGGTTAATCCCACCCCGCACTAGCTATCAAGTGGGCTTAATACTGAATACAGTAAAGCACACCTTCGTTCTTCGGGTTTGTTTCCGTTCCGCCAGTTGCGCCAGTATTTGTGCTAGAAGGTGCCGACTGATTGACTGGAACACCGCCTGCCGAAAGGGCAATCGTCGAAGACCCTCCTGCGGTATAAGTGTGTGTGTGGCTTTCAAACTGATCGTCCACAAAAGCAGCAAGGGCTTGTGCTGTAAGAGCCCCGCCATTCGGATCAGTTGCACGGCCATCGGTGATCCCGCGCAGGAACATTCCACGGAAATCAGGAAGCGTGAAGTTGCCCGCA
>Ga0208487_1000108_pt1 | contig 19809 bp, 40 predicted proteins | sample LakMenEpi21Sep12_FD_150723 | JGI IMG/M metagenome (GOLD analysis project Ga0208487, IMG submission 150723) | Freshwater microbial communities from Lake Mendota, WI - 21SEP2012 deep hole epilimnion (SPAdes) | ecosystem: Environmental > Aquatic > Freshwater > Lake > Epilimnion/Euphotic zone ...
CCAGATATTAATCCAGACTCACCTAACTATGGATTAGTGATGCTTACTATGGAAGAGTGGGAGCACCACTTTAAACCAATTAAGAATCATTTAGATGAGAATGCTTCATTTAACGATGGCTCTGGAGGTCTAATGTTTGAAACCTACGGTGCTGAGTATGACAGCGTGGCTGCAGCAGGAGCAGAGAATCCTAACAAGATCTGGACACTAGTCGATGGTGAAGATGGGGAAACCATTATCATTAACGGTTGGGCCATGGTAAATAGAATAGGATACTTTATCACTGAGGTGCCATATGATGACATGCTAGATATTGTAGTCTGCTTGGACCCAGACAGAGACTAATAGGATAGTTTTATATGAGAATGATCGTGGGACCTTTTCCCCTGCGATTATTGAATCCGTGGGGTCAGGTCTGGGTAACTTGACTCCACAACCAAAAACTGATACCATTAAAGGACAACTATGAAAAAACTAACGATAGAGGAGAAAGTCGCAACAAAGATAAGTAGTTTATTATCTGATATGCGACTTAACCTAAAAATGATTGGCAGTTATATTGCTTTGCAACAGCCAATGCAGATACAAGAACGCATGACAGAAATAACTGAATATATGGAACAACAACTAGACCACCTTGACCAGCACTATGCTCATGGTGTAGAATCAGATAACGATTGGGAAACGGAGAATGACGATGACAGAATATAAAACACCATATGAAAATAGATGCATTGTTTTGCATGATTTATGGAATGATTTTAAAGGTGACCCAGAGTTTGCTGAGTTTTTTGAGTACAATGATTTAGGGTTACCACTTGCTTTCATGATTAACTCTAACATAGTTGCTTCAACACCTATTGCAGAAACTTATATCAACGAAACTTTTGATTTGTTATGCGAAGCAATGGAGTTAGATTCATCAGATGTAGAAGTTGATGGCCTAGATGACTTATTTGAATTAAGAGATGAGTTACACGAATAATGTCTAAGAGACCAAGCATTAAAGACTACACCTGGAATGAGATATACAGTAAGACTGATTCTGAGGGTAAACACAGTATAGTTGTATTAGGTACTAACGATGAACCGTATGCTTACTTTCGTGTACAGGAATCAAGGTATGGTAACAAGGCACCACAAAAAATATTCTATGGTGAAACAGCATGGATGGATGTACAAAGATATGTACACGACCAGTCTATGGAGTATTGGGATTTTGATGTGGAGCAGTGCCATCTTGATCGTGCATTAAAAATTATTGAAGCATTCAGTAGGGTATCATCATGACCTTACTAAATACTATTCTTGCAGTAATAGCAGGATGTCTTATTCTCTTTGCCGCGACGGTAACGATCTTAGACTACACAAACAAAGGTAAGCATATCAACAGGAGGAACTGGTAATGTTATATTGGGGAGACTACTTAGCAATGGGAATCGTCTACACTGTGGCAGTGTTTCTAATAGGATACACTTATGGTGCCTGGAGACAAATGGGTAAAGATGAAGTTCCACCACCACCAGGATGGCATGACTGATGAACCTTGACTTTGATCAAACGCTTGCCTGGTTTACACTAGGATACTTTGGCATGTTGGTTACTGTGCTGTGGATATTGTTTAGACAATTAGGCAAGTAAGCCCGAGCAAACCTTTATATCTTAAAGACATTAAGAACGCCACTCTCCCTTCCCCCCTGAATGTTATTACGATACCAAACCTTTGTCTCCCAAACCTTTGTATCCTAACATTGGAGTATAATAAGTATATGGGACATCATTGGGATTCATACTTTAGGTTTAACCCTAGAGATGCAAAGGCAGCAGAAGATAAGGTTTGGAATACCTTTGTTGTTGTTACCCATATGATTGGTTTGACATCTTTTAAATTTACCCCGACTTATTACGATCCCCGCAAAAAATCGGGCGGGCCCAAGAAAAACGTAGCATAATAACCCTATTATAAATAACAAACCTTTTCTCCTGGTTTTCTTATTTTTTTAAAACATTTGATTATCTTTTGATTCTTTTTCTTTATTTTTTTTAATTTTTTCTATTGACAAACCATCACATCTGGTATATAATATGCCCTGATATGGGGGATATAAAGGTTTGGCAGGACACAAGGATATGAAGGTTTGTTAGGTGTGAAGGTTTGTATGTGTATTTTTTTGGGCAGACATTACGATCCCGCCATAAAATCTCGCCCCCTTACCCATAGCCCTCCACAATACTCCACTTTAACCCTATCTAGTTATATAATCAGTAACATATATTTTCTACCAAACCACCACATCTAGTACCCTTTACACTAGATATAGACAACATTTTTTGGTGTATAATAGTATTAAGTATGTCTCAGGAAGAAGAAATTGCTAGAATTATTACTCCTCATTTGATGGGTAAGCATAAGAAAGATAAGGCTTTGGAGTTAGCCAAAGAGATCATTGATTATTTGAATAAGTCTATACCAAACCCTAATTCTTAATTTTTGCAGGGTATACCAAACCTCGTATGTGGGATATAGGGTGTATAATGGATATAGATTTGGGTTCGTCTAATGGTCGGACATCTGTCCCCGAAACAGACAATACAGGTTCGAATCCTTTACCCAAAACAAAGGTTTGTTACTATAAGGGTTTGTTATACTAGGGGTTGTGGAGTATCTTTTGATATACCCCGCTTTATTCCCCAAAAATATAGATCACGAGTAGGACGATAATACTCAAAATAAACACCATAAAAACTAAGTTTATCAACCAATGGTCTGAAGTGTTCCTCTGTAAGGTTCCTATAATAATCATCAGTAAACGGTGAATCAGAGTTCTTAGTTCTAGAAGTACCATGCTCAGGTCTACCAGTAGAAGCACAAGTAAAGGTCACCAAACCACCTTTCTTGGTCAACCTATACATGTTCTCAAAGGTCTCAGCCCACTGAGGATTATGTTCAAAACATTCAGCACTAATAGCCACATCAAAAGACTCATCTGGGGCATCATACTCCTCACCCCTACAAACCACATCCACATCTTTACCTTCACCAAGGTCTATACCAACATAGTTGTTGGGGTTATCAAACAATCTTCTGACACTACCATTGATATTTAATGAACCCATTTCTACCACAGACGTGTTAACAAAATGATTAGGGAATAATGTTTTTACTTCTTTAAAAAATACAAACTGTGAGTGATGAGCCATTATTAATGTGCCAAACCTTTATTAAGACCAAGTTTAATCAACAGACTATTTTGTGGAGTGTCTGCTATTACACCTTTATTATTTGTTCTAACAAACCTTTTGGTCCACTTTTCTATAAAATATTTTTTATCTAATACTGTTAACTGTTGCAAATATTTGCTCTGTGCTGTACCTACTACACCATGCAGATGCACTACTTCTGCTGGAACATACACAGCCTTTCCCAAACCTAAAACTTGAAGCAATAGATCATCGTCTCCAAAGTACCACCTATAAGTTTCATCTGTCCTTAATCCAGAAGATAAATCAAGCACCCAACAGTATCCTGCTGACTTGGTAGCCCCATTGCCACTATGTGGATATGGATAACCCAATACTGCACCTTCTTCTTTCATGCCTTGCACTATCTTGTTAATAGGATTATCCTTTAATATAAGGTCATCGTTTAATACCGCGATATATTCCCCACCATTTGCTCTGGCTATATCTATGCCTGTGTTCCACCATCTATGGATATTAGGGGGATCTAAATCCCAAACATTACGAACACCTTCTATTGGCTCTGATTCAACTGTGTGGACAATAACAATCTGATCTAATGGCAACTGGCTGTCTTTAATAATATCTTCTAAATATTGACGTCTTGTCCCACTAGGAATTGTTAGCCAAACCTTTAAATCAGTCATTTGTCAATTATACCAGCAGAGAGAATAATCTTACCGTTATTGCTGCGAAAGCAGCATAGGTAGGTATAATACTTCTACTTTTCGCCGAACTCTACGCCTTGATATAATTTATTTTTTAAATAAGACATTTCTTTTTTTAACGGTTTAAGCATATGTAGAACTAAAACAAAATCTAATGCTAGTCCTACAATTAATCCAACAAAAAACCAAAGTACTTCCATATTTGCCCCTAAGCCTATATTATATACAATACATTATACCGCATGAGATAATATATTGTTTTTTTTCGCCAAACTTTGACAAACCGTCGCACATATGATATGCTAGATACATGACAGATAAAACACATAGGTTGTCCTATTCAAAAGCGGATTGGGACCTAATTAATGCACGACAGGAAATGAAGTGGGCCGCAATGGCTAGTGACGTTACTGTAATTAAACCAGACGGAACCAAAAAAATTATTAAAAATAACGTCAAACCAATAAATGCCAAAAAAATAAAAAAAGAATCTAAACATAAACGACAACAAATGTTTGAAGGTGATATTTAATGAAAAGGCTTATATCTTTAATAGTAGGCTTTGTATTATATATGTGGCATTATGATCCGTCTTTTGCTGGATGCCCCGCTGGAAAGCACGTATACTGGCATAAACTATGTAAGAAATGTGGGAGATACAGATGAAAGAACCTTACGAATGGATTCTATTTTACTATATGATGGGTATATCCACAGGTATTTTGTTTTCCTTTATATTATTTAGAGCAAATAAAAGATAATGCCAGAGTTCTCAGACTTTGAAGCAGAGTTTTATGCTAAAGAAGGAAAGTATGAGATAATAGATGTAGAGAGATTTTATGGAGAAATCGATGAATGAGACATACGAACTTATAGAAACAATGCGTTTGGCTGAAAAAGATTTAAAAAACGAACAACTAAGCCCTGCCATGAAGAGTTATATGCAGTCAACAGATGCCCTTATTTGTTCTATGCAAGCATATATAGATTATTTAATACAGGATGATGAATGATGTCTGACTTTGTAGCATGTGTTAAACACGACATGTACGACATGTTAACTTATACCAAGTGCATCATTTGCGGATTTACTTTAAGACATGAAGAGCAAGGTAGAAAGCAAGGTAGATTAGTATTGCTTGGTACTGAAATTGGTAATCCTTTTGACATTACCCCCAGAGTTTTAGATGCTATTTTAACTGCAAACTATATTGTTTGTGAACATGCAGATAGTTTTGAAAAATTGTGTACTACTTTAGGAATAACACCTAAAGGTGTTGTCTGCCCCTATAAAGACTTTTCTGATAAAGAAGATGAAGGCATTGAAAATTTACAATGGCTTTATGATGAGATTGAACTTGGTTTAAATGCAGTAATGATTGCTGATCAAGGTATGCCACTTATTATGGATCCTTGTGATTTTATAGTTAAAGGTGCAATTGAACGTAACATACCAGTTTCTATCTTTCCTGGACCTGATGCCCCAGTGACAGCATTAAACGTTTCTGGACTAAATGCTTGGGACTTTACATTTATAGGATCAATGCCACATGATACTTCAAAGCGTCAATTAATATTTAATCAAATGCTAAATGATAACAAGACACACATATATTTTGATCTAGATAATCATCTTATTGAAAATCTAACAAATCTGTCTGACGTTATTGGTGAAGAAAGAAAGATAGCAGTATGTTTTAATATGACAAAAAATGATCAAAACATAGTTAGAGGAACAATAAAAGAAGTAATATCTTGGTTATTACAAAATGGCTACAACAGACCTAGACAAACTCCTGAATGGATGTTGCAAATGACGATTGTTGTTGAGGGAAATAATCCACAAAGGGCACATATATAATGGATGCTAGAGGTATACCAACTCCACAATGTCCAAGTTGTGCATCAACATTGCTTAAACTAACTGTTAAGTTTGATCCTGAAACATATGAAATTGATTTATATTTCTTAGGCGATGCTGAGTGTGCTGTATGCGGAACACTATTAACAGCACCAACTCCACTAGATTTACCAGGAGCAGAAGATGATTACATGTGAGAAATGTAAAGAAGAATTAACTGACAACACTTATGATATATTTTGGGAAAAACATCAAACTATTCCAGATGCATATAACTATGGTGATTTTAAAATTTGGTGTGTAAATAAATGAGTTTAGAAAAAGATATCAAAAACATATTATTAGAAGTAGGACAAACCGTAAAGATACATAAAATTGATGCAAACAATAGTGCTATAGAACTAGATTATGACAAGCATACAATAAAACTATTAGAACTATTTAAAAAATATTTGGAAGAAGCAAAAAATGATAGCGTGGCATAGACCAGACATGACTCCTGAAGAAATACAAGACTATCTACGTCAAAACAGGGTGACCAAAGACATGGCAGATGAAGACTTTGCATCATATATTAAAAGATATGTAAAAGAAAATGATGATATCTTAAATAAACTAGGATCTGATTATGACAAGAACAACATACCATATTGGGATTCTTATAAAAACGAACAGATAGAGGGTAGGGATAATGTCTAGTTTTATTGATATTTTAGGCGATGATATAGAGAACATAAAATATGTATATGATTTTTTAGATAAAGAAGATCTTGAATATTTAATAGAAGTTGCTAAAAAAGCAGAATCAAGATTTAGTGGAAGTCAATTACATGTTGCCGCTAATAATCATTTAGATGATGCTTCGTTAAGTGATTTTAGAAAGTTTGGTGAAAAGTTAAATAATAAAATATTTGATGTTGCCAAAGAAGTATATAAACAAGACTTTTTAAAAGAAACGTTTAACTTTGGATTAAATATTCATAAAGTAAACTCTTTTACAGATGCACATGTGGACATCATAGAAGATTCTCCTGGATTTCAGGAGCCTGGATTTAAAGAACCAGTCTATTTAAACTGGAGAGATGCTTGGGATGGATATTTGGCATGCAACCTATACTTAAATGATGATTATAGTGGAGGGCAAATATATTTTCCTGAAAGAGAATACCTAACAATCAAACCTAAAGCAAACTCACTAATTATGTGGCCTGGCAACAAATATTTTATTCATGGTATTAAGAAAACAAAAATAACCAGCAGATATGTGTATGGTATTTTTATGAAATTTGCAGAGTATGATAAATATAATCCTAAGCAAAAAGATTTATAATAAATTTTTAATAACTCTATTAATAATAATCTTAACCCCTCTTGATGTTATTTTATCAGCATCAAAAGTTTCAGTATAGCCACCTTGAGGCATATCCTCTTTACTTACAAAACCTTCACTTTTTGTTTTACTCTTCATCTTAGATAAGACTATTCTTTCTACCTTACGTGCTATCGTTATGCTATCAAAATACCAATACTCGACTATTTTCCAACCATTTGATCTATGGGTAGGGTATCTAGTATTACCTATGTCGTTTATTCCTACCTTAAATGCCCCGAATTTTTCGTGGTAAATCAAATATAAAAGGGCTGGACCTCTATGCATATATAGATTATATCGCACTATGGTATACTTAAATCCTAAGAGAAAGGTACTCTATGTCATTTGAACAAGGAGTAGCACATATCAGCGAATGGTATGAAAACAATGATGGTCAAACAAGAAGAGACTTTGTAATCAGAGATTTTGGAAACTATGTTTGGCACGTAAAACAATCAGCAGACAAAGGCTCAACAGTAGTTACTGAAAATGTAGCATACCAAAGTGATCCGAACTCAGGAGAAACAAACAAACTAGATATCTCCTATTTCTGCAACAGATGTATTAATCCAGAACTATACCAAGAATTACAGTTTACGCATGAATGCCAATGCTGTAATTTTAAATGGTAAAACTAGGATATAATTGTATTGGATAGTACGCTATCCAGGAAGAGACAATAAATGGGAATGTATATTCAAGAAAAAGATGACAAGGTAAAGCAATCATTTAAGCCTAAAAAATGGCAGCCTATGGTTCTTAATGGAAAAGATGCAATTGTTCCAACGCAAGAAGGTAAATGCTTTTGGGAAGCACAACTACACTTGACTCTACCTAAAACAGGTAGACCAACATATGTAAAAATGAATTACTCAAGAGACTATAAAGGTAAAAACGATACCACTGGAACAAATACATACGCTATTCCTGCCGACATTGAATCTGTACAGTTTACACTTTCATGGTACTTTAATGCTAATCCAAGCACACCAATTTCGTGTATGGTTTATCACAATGGATCAACAGACATTGTTTCTGAAATAAGACAATTCAAAGGAATGATATTATAATGGGATTACCAATCAAAGATGGAAAGATTACTACCGCTTACAAAAAGTTAGGCAAGATGTGGTCAAAAGGGTATCATACTGGGGTCGACTTTGCAGTTAAGACAGGTACACCAGTAATTGCAGTTGCAGATGGAAAAATTGAACCAGCAAACTGGGGAAAATCATATGGAACTCAAGCAGTACAAAAAGTTGAAGGCGGATGGGTAATCTATGCACATCTTTCTAAACTAGATGTAAAAGCAGGAGATAAAGTAACTAAAGGACAACAAATAGGATTAAGTGGAAACACAGGAAACTCTTCTGGTCCACACTTACATTTTGAAATGAGAGACAATATTCGTTGGTCTGCTGGTAAAGATTTAGATCCACAAGTAATATTAGATAAATAGAAAAGGAATGATAAAATGTCTGGCAAATTAATTGTAGGCTCAATGCCTATAGGTCACAACCAAGATTTAAGTCAAAGAATGATTGATGCTCTTCGTGATAGTCAAATTATATACACTGATTACATGCCAGACAATTTATATGCTATATTAGATTTTTACAAAATTCAGGCAGGCGAATGTGATATAAGAATATTAAAAAGCACTAACACAATGTTTGCAGACGAATATCAAATAAAAGAATGCATTGATTTTATAAAAGAAGGAAGAACAGTTCTATTAGTTGCTGGAGAAGGTCAAATAGGAATGGCAGATCCTGGACCTCAATTTATCCAAGCATGCATAGAAAATAATTTACTTTACACAGTATATCCTGGACCAAGTGCTTTTGCCACAGCGTTTGTTGCAAGTGGAATAACTAATGGAGATTGTTTTATATCTTGTAATATGGAATATCCAGAAAAAACTATTGAATACTTTAAAGATCAAGATACTCCTTTAGTAATACCAATATGGCATTATAAACTAGACGGTGTCTTAAAGTTATTAGATGAAAAGTTTAAATTTACTAATGGTAAAACTAAAAAAGTTACACTCTGTATTGACATGACCACAAATGAAGAAATGTTTGTTACTGAGTATGTAGAGGATATTTTAAATAGTGAAAAACTTAAACACTTAAAAGAATATCCTAAGATAATGCTTGTAATTAGTGATTTTGTTACTAGATAGTATACTTATCAAAATCTTTAAACTTTATTGATCTATAAACATTGTATCTATTACCATCTATTGGATCTTTAACACCATGAATAAAGTTTTTGTTACCAGCCCACATAACTAAAGAGTTGGCCTTTGGTTTAAATTCATAATTTCTTTCAGGGAAATATACTTGACCACCAGAATAATCATCATTAATATATATATTACAGGACAAGTATCCATCCCAAGCATTTTTCCAATCATGTAACTCTTCTTCTTTTGGCTTCTGCCTGTCAAGTCCTTCAATAATATCAGTATGAACAGGAGTAATTGCTCCTGGGGTTGCTATTGTTGCAGCAAGCATATGGGTATTATCATCAACAAATTCCATACCATATAGTTCTGTTGCTGTCTCAATTATTTTTTTATTGTATTTATTTTGTATTTCAATAATCTCTGGAGTAATAACTTTATCTATTTCTTCTTGAATATGTTGACCATCTTGTGGTTGTGCTGCTGATACCCAATCTAAAAACTTTAACATAATGTTATAGTCGTCAACATCCATAAAGTTTTCTTTAGTTTTAATTAAACTTATATCATTACCTAAAACATCTACAAAAGAGTTCATTTAGTGTGATAGTCTTTGTTAAGATCTTTTATGTATTGCAAGTTTGCTTTATATGGAAAAGGTATTTTTTCTAATCTTGTATCTAACTCTCTTTGGGTTATGTTAGAGAAAAATGCTACTATTGTATATCTTGGATTACCTGAACCTATGTCATGTATTTTATGTTCATATATGTATGATGCTGGAAACATAAATAATTGTCTTGCTTTTGGTTTAATTTTTATTCCAAAGTTTATAAATTCTAATTCTCCACCAGCATAATCATCGTTTGGATAATATACCATTGCAACAGTTCTTGGTGTTCCGTATGAATCATCTGGATGCATACCAAAATAATCACCTTCAGTGTATTTACTTATTCTCCAGTATTCCCTACTTTGTGGGTCTAGATCATAGTGCCACAAATATGAATCAATAACTTCTTCAAAAACCTTGCATAGTTCTAAATCTTTTTCAGGTTCTTCAAAGGTAATCCAAGTACTTACACCTTTTTTACCAACCTCTTTGGGGATCTGATTTCCTTCTGAATCATGAATATAATCTTCTCTAATAAAACTGCCATCTTCATCAAGTTTTTTAATATAGTCTAGTCCTTCTGGCCAAACCTCGTTATATATGTGTATTCCTGGTGCTGGTTGTTCGTGTTGAAAGTTATTGCCTTTACGACTTTGTGTTATATTTAATTTGGCATTAGCCAATTTAATGGGATCCAACCTTACACCTTTCTCTTAGTATTAATTATATCATGCATCTTTTTTTATGTATATGTCAGAATACCCGCAATATCCCAGGGCATAACCAACAACAGACCAATCTGAATGAGTGTTTAAAAATTTATTTACAGCCTCTACACACTCATATTCTTGTTGCTCAAACCATCCCCAAAATGTATAATCGTTAATTCCTATTACTCCACCATCATTAATTATCTTATTAGACTCAACTAAATAACTATATACTGATTCATAATCATGAGCAGCATCAACATATATGTAATCAAATTTTTGATCTAATGTTTTTATTGTGCTATCTATGTTGCCAGCCACGGTCATAACATTTTTATCTTTAAGCAAGTTTTTTACATATTGTTCATGATTTTCTGCAGTCCACCTACCGTATCTAGCACATGGCTCATTAAAAAAATCTAACAAATATGAAACATTAAATTTTTTTCTATCTAGCAACCATTTAGAATAGTCTCCACCACCTGCTCCTAGTTCTAAATAAGAGCCTTCATTTGGTAAAATAGATAAAACATTATCATCAAATCTATCAGCAAACAGTCTTGCCTTAGTTAGTTTAGATGAATGTATATAATCAAATCTTTTATTTTCATTACGAAAGTCCATATATCCTTTTCTATTAATACTATTATAGCACTCGTGATACAATGGGATAAAGGATTTTTGTGAATAAGGTAGCCGTAATATCAATTGCTTGGGGCAACAAGTATAAGCACTTTGTGCCATCTTGGTACGATCACGTTCAGTCTCTTAAGATTAAACCAGACGAAATAATAATTGCATACCATCCAGATGATGATACTGGAGTAGAGAATTTAGATGTTAAATTAGTAAAATGTTATGAAAGATCATATTCTAAAATGTTAAATGCGGCTATAGAACAAGCCAACTCAGATTGGATAATTCAGTGCCCACTTGATGACATGATGCTTCCTAACGCTTTAGATTTTGTTAATTTTGTAGAAAAAGATATAGATGTAGTCTTGACATCAAGAAGAACTACCAAAGGTGACGTTCACATTGGAGACTGGAGTTCACTAACAAAAAAAATGGAAGATCACAGAGTTTGTCATACCAGTCCATTTAAAAAATCTTTATGGAAAAAAGTTAAAGGTTTTCCAGACTATATTCTTGCTGATTGGGCCTTCTTTTTGTTGGCTTACAAAGAAAATATAAAAGTAAAACATTGGGGAGAAATTACAGTATTGTCGAATGTTAGTGATAGTTCTTTGGGTGCATCTGCTGGAGAAGATGAATGGAACAAGATAATTAAACTAAGACAGGAATTAAATATATGATAGGTATATTACCAGCATCTGGAAAAGCAGAAAGATTAAAAGGAATACCTAAATTTGCAATACCAACAATGAATAATGAAACCCTTATACAAAGACATGTAAGAATGATGCGTGATCATGTTGATAGTATAAAAATTTGTACAACCAAAGATTGGTTTAGGTTAATAGAAACATTATGTCCCAACATAGAGTTGATAGAACTAGAGTCATCTACAATGAACCATGCAGTAAAAGTATTGGGAACTTCAGATAGTATTATTGGCATGCCTGATACATTTTATAAAGGAGAAAACCCATATAAAGAATTATCAAAAATTAATGATGATATTGGAGTTGCATTATGGAAATGTCCTACAAACCTTCGTGGTCGAGTAGGTCAAGTAAATATTAAAGATAACAAAATTATAAACATGTCTGATAAAAACCCTATGTGTGATTATCCTTTTGTATGGGGTGCAATGAAACTTTCTAAAGATGCAATCAATAGTTTAGATCCAAACACATCTCATCCTGGTATATGCTTGCCAACCCTTATAGATAAGTTTTCCCACTCTACCTGTGTAATAGATGGAGAGTATATAGATTGTGGGACTCCTGAAGGCATTAGAGACATGTTAATGTCAGATAGCGATATGATATAATTATATTGTCTGCTCTTAGGAGGGACAAAAATAACTCGCTGAAAAGGAGAAATAAATGGTAACATCTATGTTGGATCTTTTTCAAGATCCTTTTTTTGTTGGCTTTAACCGTGAGTTAGAGCGTTTCAAAAAGGTACAAACAAACAGCACAGGATATCCACCATATGATCTAATTAAAATTGACGAAGATACATATCAGGTAGATATCGCCCTTGCTGGCTTTGCCAAAGATGATATTGAGGTAACTGTAGATAACGGCTCACTCATCATTAAAGGTGAAAAGAAAGACAGCACTGACGGTTCTCAAACTGTCCATAAGGGAATCAGTTCTCGTAAATTTACCCGCATTTTTGCATTGGGTGAATATATGGAAGTAACTAATGCTGAATTGGTTGACGGATTATTATCTGTTAAGATTGAAAGAATCGTACCAGAAGATAAAAGACCTAAACAAATTAAGGTAAAATAGACTCATAGTTATTTATATTAACTAGAGGGACCTGAGCATGTCTGGAAACTGCTCTTTACTTTTTGACTACTGACTGGTATACTAGATATATGTTTCCAAATGACGTGTTGTATCCTTTTGAAGAATTTGTGATGAACAAAAATAAAAGTCTTAAAGGTTTTATATATGATTATTTTAGTAAAGAATGGTATTATCAATGCCCATCTTGTTTTACAGATATGTACGCTCCTACTAAAAAAACTATCAGAAAGACAACAAAACATCATTATAAAGAAATTTGTGGTGGTGGTTGGTAATGGCCAAACAATGTGGAACGTGTACAAAATGTTGTGATGGAACAACTAGTGTTGGTGGAGATATTTTTGGTCACATATATGGTAATGGAAAGCCTTGTCATTTTTTAAATTTAACTGAAAAAAAATGTGGCATATATAAAGATAGACCAAACGATCCGTGTAAAACATATAAATGTATGTGGTTAAAGTATGATGATGTTCCAATATGGATGAAGCCAGAATATTCTAATATTATAGTATCTTCATATAGTTTTAAGGGTAGAGATTTTTTAATTCTTAGTGCTATGGGTCAAGACTATTCTGCTAAGTATTTATCATATGTTATAAATTATACTAAAAATAATAATATACCTTTAATGTATGAAATAGGACATGGCATTGTATTTTTAAATGATTTAAAATTTTTTGAAAATGCTCTGCAAGAATCAGAAGTGTTTAATACAATGAGACAAATTTTAACTCATGGAAATACTGAAATAGTTTAACTTTCTTTTTTGTGGTTAGCAACGTATCTTGAAAACTTTTCTCTAATTGTTCCATCTTTTCTGACACGAACAATCCAACCATCTTTTATTTGAATTTGATTGTGTGCGTATTTTTTCTTTCTGTTTTTTCTTAATCTGTTATTGCTCATTGATTTTTTCTTTCTGATAAGATCTGCCCCAAAAAAATGAGGATATCATTAATAAACCAATAACCAATGAATGCCAAAAATAAAATATGTTCATGACAAGATTATTCTATTTGATTTAGTGTAATCTTTTCCAAAATCAGCAAATAATGCTTTATCTTTTTCACGATTAACTATTCCTCTTGACCATGCAAAACCAGCATCTCCACCCCATGCTAACCACATAATCTTTCCGTTAGAAGGATCTGTTGCATTATTAAAGTCTTTACCTTTTTTATCTACTTCGTGTCTTGAAAAATAAGAGTACATACGTTTAACTGTGCTTAAAGATATTGACTCTCCTCTAGCAAGTTGACCTGCACGAGTCCAACCAACTGATGTACCAGCACCTTTTGCTTTACCATTTTCTTTGTATTTAATTGCTCTACGTGCTGCTGATCTTACTCCTGCTGGTGGTGAGTAACCTTCTGCTTTTGATAAGTTATCTGTTTCATAAACAACTGTGTCATCATCTTCCCAAAGATCATCTGCTTTTGCTGCAGGTACACAATTAGGAACTGGTTTACCATTTGCTCCTGGTTTCATACCACGTTGTACATACCCATCCCAACATGGTGCTTGTTTGTTTACATCTTCTGAATCCATTGGCTCACCTTTCATGTCTACTATTGTACCACCCTCTTAGTGATATACTTGTTTAATGATATATGACAAATATGTAGAGCAATTTGACAAAATAGGATATTCTGAAGATAGGGTTGTTGTTGTCCCTAATTTTTTGACTAAGGATAAACTTGACTATATAACAAACTGGATTAAAGAATATAAAACTAAAGGTCCTATAGACAGATTAGATATAGATAACCAAGATGTCCTCAATATACTAAAAAAATCAGAAAAAGATATATATAGTTTAATATGTAAAAACTATACAGATAAGTATGATGTTAAATTTGATGAAAACGTGCTAATTCCAACTCATTTGGTAAATTGGGATTTAGAACAAAACTCTCCTCTTCCAGTTCATGCTGATTGTGAAGGACCAGATGGCAATCCAGCAATGCATAATGGCTATTATAGATATAACTTAGCAGCAATATGCTATTTAAATGAAGACTATGTTGGTGGAGAAATATTTTTTCCACACATTAATAAAAAAATTAAACCAAGTGCTGGTGACTTGGTGATGTTTCCTGGAAAGTTTAAACACGGAGTGACTGGAGTAGAATCTGGAAATCGATATACAATGTTATCTTGGTTTAGATTTGATATTGAAGACAATGTTAACTATGAAGATTTACCATATTCAAATACTGCTGTTGGTATATTGTTTAATGAGACAGGCAGTTAATTAAAACCACCTGTCTCTAATTACACCTGTTTATTTTTTAGCAGGTTTTTTTGCAGATTTCGCTGCTTTTTCAACTTCTGCTACATCTGGAAGTCTTCCAAATGCTGTATCGCTTGGATTAATTGCACGTAATGCTACTGGGGCAATCGCTGCCAATAGAGCATATGCTAGATCTTTTGGATCTGTTACGCCTGTCATGTACAATGCTAGTCCAGCACCTAGGACAGAGCGTCCGTATGATGCAAGAGCGGCCTTTAATTGTTCTTTATTCATTTTTATTTCTCCTTTTTCTTTGAGCATTTAATATGCTCAAACCTATGAGTAATTTTTTTTGGACCAAAAGTTTTTTTTGTATCCATTTTCCATTACCTTTTTAATACCGTAAGACATTTTTTTAAATTGTTTATCATTATACTCTAATTCTTGAGAAGTCCAATCTTCTCTTTTAATAAATATCATTTGATATATTGGAGTTCCAGCAGGTATCAAACCTTCAAACCCTTTCTTTACCATAAAAGGTATTGGCCCATTAACTGACCATTTGTCTGTGTCTATAATACCATTCATTGTTAAAAATGGTAGATCTAATCTGTTTGCTGGATGAAAGTATAATGTGCTATACCCCGCTGGAGTCTGAGGTTCCCACTGAGTTATCCAATGAAATTCGTTAGTATAGTAGCCATCAAAGTTAGGAAACACTCTTCTAGAATCAGTGTCTTGTGCTCTTGTAGACAATGGTTTAATTGGACCAGCCCACTTATAATTTACAATATCATTACCTGTATTTGGATCAACACCAAGATTAATTATTTCAACATCACATATTAATTCTTGTGTATACCCTGAAGTTAATGCATCTAAGAATGGTGGACATTTCTTTGCTGTACCGTCGTCCCTATTACCTCTTAAAGTTGGTTGAAGAGTAGGCATATCCTTAAACCATTTTGGCAAATAGTTTTTTGCAGACTGTGGTCTTGGGGTCATAAACTCTACATCCTGGCTAGATGGAATAAAGTTTACCTCTTGACTATTGGTCATGATATAAACATCCTTCTTTTTAATTGATCCATGTGTAAATCACACAAGTTTAATTCTCGTGGATAATCATTAAATATTCGTGTTGCTTCTTCTTTACATGAATATTCTTCACACACCTTAAAAGCATTCCACGCTACCTCTGTTTGGTCTTTAAGCCTTATCAAGATCCACCTCCTCTGGAATTAACTTCTTTAATTCATGAAATGATTTAGATACAACCTGCATCTGATTTCTAGTATCAGTATCAAAAATAGCACCATACTTATCATGAAATTCTACAATTGGACCTAATTCTGTTACTACATTACCAAGAGTGTTTTGTACATTTTCTATATATTCAAAAGCAGACTCTCTCGATTGATTAAGAAAGTTTATAAAACCTTCTTGAACGTCTGTTTTTACAGAATCCTCTTTGTCTTTATTTTTTAATTTATCAAGTAAAAAACCATTAGTTGTAGTTGAGTCTATTTGCATCTGAAGCATTTTGTTTAAAGAGTCAGAGTATTGAAATTTTAACCATAAATTTTTTAGTACTGTTACTATAGACAACGCTGTAGTAAAAATTAATAAAAATATTAACCAACTATTTTGCATCTTTTATAGCCTCTCTTGTCAATAAAACAATAGCACCATTTTGCTCTAATGTTTTTTTAACTTTAATTATATACTCAACTGCTGCTATCTTTCCATCATGATCCAACCTGGCCAAAGACTTAGGATCCAGTTTAACAGACAAAAAATTATCATTATCTATGATCTGCACACCAAAGTTTTTAGGTGCAGTAATAGAACGAAAAGCCCTTTTCATATTGTCAGTATACATTTTTTTCCTTATAAAAGTATATCATAAGTATCCAATATAGTCGCTACAGATACCGTATCCATTAAAATTATCAAGGTATTCTTGCGTTGGCCTTTCTAAATGAACAATAATAGATTGTTTTAATATATCTTTTTCAGGGTATGTCCAAATGTAATTATTGCTTGTTAATGTAAAGTCATCTGTTTGATGCCAAAAAAATTTACAATTTGATAAATTTTCCTTAAAGAAAGTCAAAGATTCTAAATTTTTACAATGAAACCAACCATTAAGCCCTATATCATCAATAATTTTTAAATCTACCTTATGTTCAGGCATATCATGTCCAAAATATAGAAAACCACCTATAACCCAAACATCTATCTCTACCTCATAATTTTTATTTATTGCATTAAAAATACTATCTACAGTATTTTCTTTATCTAAATCAGGTCCATATAGATTACCACGGTGTGATATTTTTATCATTGTTTTTCTACAACAATTTTATCATTTACAATCCCAGGAAGTTTTATACAAACAATTTCACAATCTTCTAAAAATTGTTGATCAGAAATTTCATATGGATAAATAATAAAAATGTCTCCAGAGTTTAATTCTTTTCCATGCATGATCATTTTGCCATGTACTAATAAATTAACTTCAACAACTTTTGTTTGATAGTGTAGTTCATACTGTTCATCTTTTTTATGTATCCTAAAACCAACTTCAACATCAGATGTTTTAAAAGCGTTTGGTTCAAAATTTCCAATAAACCAACCACGGATCATATCATCTATTTTATATGTTTTCATATTTTTATTATCTCAACTCTCTTTTATTATATATATCAATATCTTCTGGTGTTCCTAAGCAAATAAACTCTTCATTTTTAATATAAAATGGAAGAATATCAATTTGATTTTCAATTAAGTAGTTATAAGTTTCTGATATATATGTTTCTAAGATATTATTTTGTTTAAAATTTTTAACCAACATGTTACCAGAATCAATAAATAACTTGCCATACTTCCAATAATGTATTCCCATTAAACAATCATCACTAATTGCTTTTTTTTCCTTTACTTGAATTATACGATTATTTTTAATTTTTGCAAAACTATGTTTTTCATTAGTTGATTTATGTAAAACCAATGCGGCATCTGGATCTTTATCTGCTATTTCATCTAAAAACAATTGTGAATTCCATTTCATAAGTTGGTCACAATTTGTAATAATTAAAGGATTGTATTGGTCTATATGTTCAAGAGCAAGCAAACATGTTTCGGTAGGCCCGCTTGTGCTTTTGTCTGATCTTATCTCTACATAATCTGTACAAAGTTTGTTAAATATATCTGTAAGTTTTTTATTATACTCTTGATTGTCATAATTTCTTGTTATAAAAATATACCTTCCTTTAATATTTAAAGATTCAATTGCATGTTCTATAAGTGTTTTTTCGTCAACCTGTATCAATGGTTTTGGAACATTGGTTTGATCTTTAAATCTTTGACCTAAGCCCAACATGGGTATAATTATATTTATCTTACTCACTTATTAACTCCATAAGATATTTATTATTTTTAAAAGATTTAATAATTTCTTCTGGATCTCTAGAGTGAGGAATGCTTATATATTGATGATTCATAACAACAGATAATTCAAGATAAAAAGACATGACCTGATCGTTTCCGTTAGTTGCTATAGTGGTCATTAGTTCAATAACTTTTTGATTTTTTTGCATAAGCACACAGTTAGTTAATCCAGAACCACTTGCTGATATTAATAATTTAACCTTACTCATAAAATTTATTTGATCAAATAAAGATTCAAACTTTTCAGGATAAACTATTTCAAAACCATGTTCTTTAAAAAAAGTTTCTATCAAACTTTCATCATTAATTCGTTTGTCTGTTTTAAACTTTAATGGCAAAGATCCATTTTTAGGAGTGTTCATCTCTAAAAAGTTATCTCTTTCTAACACCATTGATCTACTCAAATAAACTTTTTTATTTGGAGGTAAACCATCTTTATTAATATATGCAGAAAGTGTTTCTACTAAATCATCAATTAATATTTTATATTTACCATGTTCGACTGTTCTAACATAGGTAGCCTTGCTAAATATTGCAATCTTTTTATTATTTTTATTATAAATAATTTTATATTTTATTTTAAAATCTTGATATAATTGATTAAGAAAATATCCTTCTCGTGAGTTAAATAAAATCAAATCACCATCTTTTATTTCATCTTTCAACCAATTAAAATAGTTAAATAATAATGGTCCAAAAAAGATGTAACCAAGTTCTTCTAATGATTCTGGATTTTTAACAATATGACCCATTATAAGTAAACTTTAAATGAAGGTATGCCAAGTGAAATCCACAAATCAATTATTTCTTGTTTATCATCAAACGCACAATACACATCATCTTTGATAAAATCATTGTACATTTTTCGTTTTAACTCTACATCTTTAATATAATGATTTTCTTCACCTCGCATGAACAATCCATCATATTTAACTCCATGCATTTCTAACCAATCCTGTGTAGAATTAAGTATCATTCGTGGTCTACTAGTTAGTATATAAATTCCATAATCATTATA